>Ga0206677_10001983_pt1 | contig 18566 bp, 23 predicted proteins | sample M130m12015metaG_FD_155475 | JGI IMG/M metagenome (GOLD analysis project Ga0206677, IMG submission 155475) | Ammonia-oxidizing marine archaeal communities from Monterey Bay, California, United States - M1 30m 12015 | ecosystem: Environmental > Aquatic > Marine > Intertidal zone | place: USA...
TCCTTTATTAAAATATTTTGATTACTCGCCCGATTACGTGGTAGCTCCAGAAAACATGCAAGACGTAGCTAAAGCTGAAGAAGCGTTAAACAAAATAGATAATAGTTCTTTTGAGCAAACAAATAGATTATTAGCCGACGAAGACTTTGATGTGAATAATAGTCTTGACCAAAGAAGAGCAGTTAAAATAGCAGGTGGTGTTATTGAAGCTGCAACTAAAAGACTATGGAGACAAGGAAGCTTGTTAACAAGAGATCAATTTAAAACAGCTTTAGAAAACGAATATATAAAAGCTTTAACAGAATACGACGCTGACTTAGACACAGGTACAGGCGCAGGTTCTTCAATATCAAGTAAGTTTAATTTAAGAGCTGGTGGTATAGCAAAAACTAATTTAGGAAGAGGTGAGTCTGCTAGTTTAGATTCTGAACAAGCTAGACAAGTAGCAGACACAACAGAACAAAAAGAGTTTGACGAAGTACAAGCCGAAGAAAGCAAACAAAGAGAAAAAGTTTACGCTTCTCAAACAGCTCAAATTGCCAACTTAGATACAGCAGAGACTAAAGCTATAATAAAAGATGAAGTATCTAAAGATATATTATTAGGCACAAGTAAAGGAATAAATGCAGCGGATTCATCTAAAAATATTACTAACCAGTCTAAAAAAGAATATTTTAAAAGACTTAGAAAAGATATTGGAACTTTTTCTAGTCAAAAATATAAAGACTTTGTAAACTCTTTAGATGCAGAATTTATTAAATCATTACCAGTTGCTACTATAAAAAGAAGATTCGGTAAGTTGTTTGGTATAAAACAAACAGGCACAACAAAAACTAAACAAATTAGTAAAACAGGAAAACCTAGTTATTTTAACAAACCGGTTTTTAGTGTACCTAAAGTAACAGCAGAATCATTACAAGCTTTTAAAGATTATTTTTTAGGCGGAGAAAAAAGGCAACAATCATTATACAACATATTGGCCACTGACTTTGCTTTAGAGTCTATGCAAGAGTTAATAGCAGATAAAGATTTCATGGGTAAACTGCAAACAGCATTAGGTAATGACGGTATTACTGCTTTAGAGTTTATGCAAAACATAGAAAACAAACTTGACGCTAGAGTAAAAGAAGATAGCTCGTTAGATGTTGTAGACAAAAAAACTAGAAAAAAATCAACGGTTCAAGATTTAACTAAATCAAATGTAACAGTTAAATCACCTGTTAAAGAAGCTGTTAGCAACGAAACAGTTGTTATTAAAGAAAAAACAAAACCTAAAAAACAATTAAGTGAAAAAACTATATCAAACGCTTTTAACGAAAAAGGAGCTGAAGGTATTAACACATTAATTGATGCATACGATTCTGGTTTTAGAAAATTAAGTATAAAAGAAAAAATAGCTGCACAAAAAGTAATGCTAGAAAACTTAATTAAAAACGGTATGCCAATAAAAACTTTATTAAAAGGCGCAAATTTAAGTCCAGGTTATTCGTTCCCTTCTTTAATAAAAAGAGGTTTACAATGGATTAGCGACAAAGCTGCTTTAGACAAAAGAAAAGGTGTTGACTTTGACAAAACAAGAGAAGCTTTTATTAGAGGTGAGATAGGTGATATTAAAGCGTTTAAATTAGAAATGCAAAAAAAATATGGAGAAACAACCGATAGCGATATTACAGCTGCATTACAAGGTAGAGCCATAGGAACAAAAGGAATTATAAATAGAGCAGAAGCTGACGTTGCTAAATCTGCTGCTATATTAAGAGGAAGAAAAAAAATATTAAATATAGTTAGAAAACTAGGACCATCTGATAAAGCAGCTTTTATAGATTTTTTATATTCTAACTCTAATTTAAATCAAAACATAGGTAGAGTTTTGAGTCCAATATTTGGATTTCAAAAAATTTATGTTCCGATTAAGTCTGGGATTAATAAAAGAGGTAAAAGATATGATATTAATCCTATTATAAATGAGCACGTTCTTCAGTTTAATAACCAAGTTAAAATGATTGCTTCGTTATTAGACGCGTCTTCAAAAACATACAAAGATGGTGTTAAATATTTAGATAAAAATCAGTTTCAAATTCCTATACAAGGTGTTGCTCAAGAACAAACATACACAACTCTTGATGGTGGAAAATGGAAAGCTAAAGATGGGTTACATCCACGTTTAAAAAATGCTTGGGAATCATTTTTACGCGGCGAAATAGAATGGACACAAATACCAGATGGAATAATTAGATATTTTAATGAATACTTTTATTTAAATCCAAACAATGTTTCTTTTAGAAATCCTATAAATAATAAAATTGAAACTGCTGCAAAAATATATAACGCAGAAATAAAAGGTAGTGTTAAAGTTGATGGTAAAACGTTTACCGCTAAACAATTAATGTCTATGAATCCTGAAGGGAAAGCAATGTTTCCTAATGTTGAAAAACTACAAGCAAGAGCTGTAGATTTAGCAGCCTCTAAAATATTAAACCCAACAGAAGTACAGCAGTTTATAAATGCTAATTTAAAAGCTGCGGTTGCGATGAATGAGGCTAATTTTGTTATACAAGAAAACATACCTGGTTTGTTTGAAAAAATATGTAACTCTCCATGTAGAGTTCCTAAAACTTCTGATCAAATAAAGAAAACTTTAGAAAATTCTTTAGACACACAGGTTAATGCTCAAAAAACTAACAAACCTACAAAAGGAATAAGTGTATTTGATTTTGATGACACTTTAGCTACAACTAGTAGTCAAGTAATAGTTAACATGCCTGATGGAACTAGTTACAAAATTGATGCTTCTGAATTTGCTGCACAATCTGTAAACTTAGAAAATGATGGTGCTAAATTTGATTTTAGTGAGTTTAATAAAGTTGTTGGTGGTAAAAAAGGACCATTAGCTGATCTTGCTTTAAAACGTCAAAACAAATTTGGTAGTGGTGACATATTTGTATTAACAGCTAGACCACAAGCTTCTGCTCAAGGTATTAAAACATTTTTAGATGGTATAGGTTTAAATTTACCTATAGAAAATATTACAGGTCTAGAAAATGGATCACCGCAAGCTAAAGCTGATTGGGTGTTAGATAAAACAGCTCAAGGTTATAATGATTTTTATTTTGCTGATGATGCAATTAAAAACGTTGAAGCTGTAAAACAAATACTAGATCAAGTAGATGTTAAATCTAAAGTTCAACAGGCTATAGTAAATAAAAGTGAAAGATTAAACGCAGAGTTTAATAAACAAATTGAACAAGTTACAGGTAAAGAGGCTTTCAAAGAATATTCAACTACTAGAGCTAGATTAGAAGGAGCTAAAAAAGACAAAGGAATATTAAAGTTTATTGCCAATCAATTAACTATAACGCCTTCGGCTGAAGATTTTATGGGATTAATGTATGATCTTATGGGTAAAGGATCTGAAGGAAATAGGCATGCTCAGTTTATTTTAGATAACTTAATGAAACCTTTTAACAAAGCTGAACAAGAAGTGTTATCAGCTAAGGTTAGCGTTGCTAATGATTTTGCTGCGTTAAGAGATAAATTTCCGTCTTTAAAGTCTAAAAACTTTAGTAACCCTTTGATGGAATCTATTGGCATTGGACCATATACTAAGTCTCACGCAGTTAGAGTTTACATATGGAATAAACAAGGTATGAATATACCAGGTCTTTCTAAAAGAGATCAAAATGCTTTAGTTAAAGCCGTAGAATCAGACTCTGAATTAACAGCATTTGCCGACAATGTAATAGTTATACAAAAAGATGGTCAATATCCTGGTCCAGGAAATGGTTGGTCAGGTGGTAATATATCAACAGATATACTAGGTGGATTAGATAAAGGTTTTAGAACAAAAGCAATGACTGTTTTTAATGAAAATGTAGATATTATATTTTCACAAGAAAACATGAATAAGTTAGAAGCTTTGTTTGGTACTAAATGGACAGAAGCTTTAAAAGATAGTTTACGTAGAATGAAAGCTGGTAGCAATAGACCAGTTTATCAAGGCGGAGGATCAAGAGTTGTAAATAACTTACTTGATTGGTTAAACGGATCTGTAGGAGCTATTATGTTTTTAAACATGAGATCTGGTTTATTGCAGTTGATATCTAATGTTAACTTTGTAAACTGGGGTGATAATAATATGTACGCAGCTGCTAAAGCATTTGCCAATCAACCACAGTACTGGAAGGATGTAGTTTATTTAATGAATTCTGATTATTTAGTAAATAGACGTGATGGATTAAAAATAAACGTTAATGAAGCTGAGCTTGCTAATGCTGCTAAAAAAGGCGGCATGAAAGGAGCTTTAGCCTACATGTTAGACAAAGGTTTTGTTATTACTAGAATAATGGACACGCTAGCTATAGCGTCAGGTGGTGCAACGTTTTATAGAAACAGAACAAATGCTTTATTAAAAAGACAAAATCCTGATACTGGTAAAACATATACTTTAGCAGAAGCAGAGGCAAAAGCTTTTGATGATTTCTATGCTGTTGCAGAAGAAAGTCAGCAATCAAGTAATCCAAGTAAAATATCACAACAACAAGCTAGTTTAGCTGGGCGTGTTATATTATCTTTTCAAAATGTTACAATGCAGTATAATAGAAAAATGAAAAAAGCTATTAGAAACTTGTATAACAGAAGGAAAAATCCAGGACAAACACAAAGAGAAAGTGATTTAGGTAATTTATCACAAATTATATATTACAGTACTGTGCAAAATATTGTATTTCATAGTTTACAACAAGCTTTATTTGCTGGGCTATTTAAAGGTGAAGAAGAAGATGATGAAGAAAGAGACAAAACAGCTGGTATAGCAAACGGTATGTTAGATTCTATACTATTTGGCTTAGGTTTTGGTGGTGCTGCAATTTCTACTGTTAAAAATGTTATATTAGAACTTGCTAAACAAGGCGAAAAGAAAGCGCCTAAATATGAAAATGCTGTCTGGGGTGTGTTAGATTTTTCACCAGTATTAGATTCTAAAGTTAGAAAATTAAAATCAGCTTTTAAATCTTTTTCTTGGAATATGAAAGAAATGAAAAGAAGAGGTTGGAGTTTAGAAAACCCAGCGTACTTAGCAGTGTCACAAATTATAGCTGCATTTACTAACGTTCCATTAGATAGAGTTATGAGAAAATATCAAAATATATCTACAGCTATTGACGAAGAAACTAAAACATGGCAAAGAGTTGCTTTAGCAATGGGATGGGATACTTGGAGTTTAGGTTTACCTTATTGGGGATTACAAAGTACTATAAAAAAAGAAGAAAAAGAAGATGCTAAACTAAAAGCAGATTTTAAAGCAGATATTAGAAAATTAAAGGCTGATGGTTATAAAAAAACAATGACACCAGAAAAATATGATGATGTTATTGAAATGAAAAGTCCTTATGGAACAGTAATGTATTATTATAAATTAAAAAAATAAATATGGTAAAGATTAAAAAACTTTGGAACTCATTAATGTACAAATTAATGTTTAAGAATTATGAATGCGAATGTGAAAACAAAAAATAAAATGGGAGGAATAAAAATACCAAACTTTTACGCGTCACCTTTACATAACAGTAAATTATTGACAGGTGAAAACACAGATAAAATACAAACAGACAACAGAGGAGAATATTCTTTAGTTATGGATGATACACAAGCAGGTTTAAAATCAGGCGATACTATTAGACCAGCTAATAACAAATCTTTTAAACCAGCTGTTATAGGAAAATCACAAGGTTCTAAAGATGGTTATTTAATAGGTGGTGATTATAATGTTCAAAAAACAGGTGATAAAAGTTATAATTTAAGTCCTACCTCTAGAAATAAATTTGGTGGAACACCTGATAATACAGACAAACAAGCGGCTTATGAAAAAGCTCAAGATCAACTTTTTGCAGAAGGTAAAATAACTGAAACTGATGACAAGGCTGTAAAATTAATTAAAAAAAGAGTTAAGAAAAACGCAAAAAAACTTTCTAAATAAAAAGAAAAATGAGTAATAAAATTTCGGAAAACACTGAATTAACTTTAGATTTAAAAACACTTGTGATTATTGTAACTTTCATTGTAACTGTTGTAGGTATGTGGTTTGCTCTTCAAAAAGACATCGATCTTGCTAAAGAACTACCTAAGCCAGAGGTTAGCAGAACTGAGTATGATTTAAAAGATCAGCTAATTAGAGAAACAATAATGAACACGCAAGAGAAGGTAGAGCAAAATAGCGACAAGCTAGATAAAATTGACGAAAAGCTTTACCAGATAATTAAAAAATAAAATTATGAAAAATATATTAACTTTAGCAATGTTATTGCTTTCTAGCGTATTATACTCACAAAAATACGTTTTAGTAGAAATAAACTCTGAGTGGAATTTAAAAAACTCTGCTAAAATTGACAAAGTTAAAAATGTAGAACATAGAGTTACTTATTTAGAAGATCAAACACCTTCTTTTAAGAAAAAAATTAAATCTGTTCCGCTTGCTATATTATATAAAGACAACAACGCTATAGCTCGATGGGATGCTGATATAAGTTTTAAACTTATAGTTACCGAGGATCAGATACTAAAAGCTATAAAAGATAATGAGTAATATAAGCAAACACATAACTTTAGCTGAAGCAATACACTCAAATACAGCTAAAAGATGTAATATAGATAACACACCTAACGAAGAACAAACTAACAATATGAAAATGTTAGCTGAAAAAATATTCGAACCATTAAGATTATGGGTTGGTGGACCAATAAAAATCAACAGCATGTTTAGATCTGAAGAATTAAACAAAGCTATAGGAGGCGCTTCTAGCTCACAACATTGTAAAGGTATGGCAATGGATTTAGATGACGTCTATGGACATAAAACTAATGCAGAGATGTTTGATTGGATATGCGATCATTGTAATTTTGATCAAATCATATGGGAGTTTGGTGATGATAAGAATCCAGCTTGGGTACATGTTAGTTATATAAGTGTAGAGAAAAACAGAAACAGAAAACTACTCGCTGAAAAAGAGTTTGGTAAAACAGTATATAAAATTATAAAATAAACAAAATGCACAAAGGTAAAAAACACAAAGAAAGTTCTTATCAACCTATTAAAGACAAAGGTGGTAAAGTAATATTAACTTCAGAGCAAGCTAGAAATGTAGATGAAGACCACCATGAGTTTGATCATAAACCTGCTAAATCAGATATAGAAAAAGCTAAGTTTATAAATGCTAAGATGAAAAAATTAAGAAAAAAATCTCAAGGTATGAAAGCTGTTAAAGATTTAAACAAAGTTGTAGGTGATATTAAAGGTAGCCCTGCAAGACATCAAATAGCTCACAAACACAGTGATGGTTCAAAACATGGATATGTAAAACCTCCTACATCAAGAGTTAAATCACCGTTAAATATGTTAGGTCTTTATAATGGCTTATCAAGATGTTGGACAGGTTATAAACCAAATCCAGATGGAAGACCAGCGAGTGAAAAAGGTAGTTGTGTAAAAAAATAAAACTATGTATAGACAAAATAAACATCCATTTCCAGTTACTTCTTGTGGTAGAAGAAGAAGTAACATGATGTCTCCGTTGAATAGTAATGAACCTAAGAAAACTACTAAAGGTGAAGGCAGAAACTTTAGAACAACTGAAGAAGGAGCAGGTATGACTGCAAAAGGTGTTGCAAGTTATAAAGCTAAAAATCCAGGTAGCAATTTAAAAACTGCAGTAACAGGTGACGTAAAACCTGGTAGTAAAGATGCTAAGCGTAGAAAGTCGTTTTGTGCACGATCAAAAGGTTGGACAGGAGAAAGAGGTAAAGCTGCTAGACGCAGATGGAAATGTTAATATAAGGAACAAAATAAAACTGGGCGTACCATACCCAAAAGTTCCTGTAACCGAAGAAGGGGATCACTTACGTGGTCCCCTTTTTCTTTTTATCCATCACAAGCAACACAGTCTTCCATAGCGTGATTGGCAATGTCGCCACGTAAGACTGATTCTGTCCGCATATAGTACAAAGTTTTAATTCCTTTGTGCCAAGCATCCATGTGAACTTTATTAATCCACTTTGGTGTTGCTTCACTAGGGAAAGCTAAGTTTAAACTTACACTTTGATCTATATACTGCTGGCGGATACCAGCTTGCCTAACCAACTCTAACTGATTAAGCTCTTTAAAGGTTTTAAATACTTCTTTAGTATCTTCACTTAAACCTTTTATATCTTGTACCGAACCTCCGTCGGCTAAGATTTTATCCCATACTTCTTTTGTATTTAGTTTTTCTTTTTCGAGAATCTTTTCCAAAGTTGGGTTTTTACGTATAAAAGTACCTTTAGCACTTTGTTCGGTAAATATATTGGCGGCCCAAGGCTCAATACCTGGTGACACATTTCCACTAAGCTTGCTATTACTAACAGTAGGAGCAATAGCGCGTAAGTGAGTGTTGCGAAAACCAGTTCCAACACACCACAAAGGTTCTCCATAAGTCTCTGCAAGAGCCATACTAGCTCTTTCAGACTCGATTTTAATTTGACTGAATATTTTTCTTGTTTCATATTGTGCTAATAGACCTTCAAATGGTAAACCTCTTTCTTGTAAATACGTATGCCATCCAAGTACACCTAAACCTAATGCTCTACCTTTTTCAGCAGATCTTACAGAGTTTTCAAATCCTTTTCTGTATTTAGCTTTTTGTATAAACTCTTCTAACACACCGTCAAGAAACCATATCGCGTCATGTATTATATTAGTATTTTTCCACTCATCATATTTAGCTAGGTTTAAACTAGATAAACAACATATAAAACTATGGTTTTCATCTGTATGTAATGTAATCTCACTACAGATGTTAGTCATGTGTACTTTTAATGCGTTTTGTTTATAGGCTGCGGGGTTATTCTTATTTGTATTTCCCTTAAAAAGCACGTATGGTTCTCCAGTAGCTTTACGCTTTTGAAGTAATTTTCCCCAACGTTTTCTAGCTTCTGCATCTCCTTGTTCAAGTCTTCGCATGAACTTATCGCCGACAACAGCGCACTGATGCAAGTTAAGTGATTGGCGATTGACGTCTCCTTTGGGTTCACGTATTTCGATCCACTCTTCAAAATCGGGGTGTTCAATGTTAATATTAACCGATGCAGCTCCTCGTCTGACAGATCCTTGATTAGTGGCAAGTATTGTTGAATCGTATATTTTACAAAAAGGCACAACGCCGTCACTTGTTCCATTTCCTTTTATTTTAGCTCCGGCAGGTCTTATTTGATTTATACCGATACCAACTCCACCGCCGTGTTTAGCAAGTAGCATCATCTCTAAATTTTTCTGTCCTATATCTATTATACTGTCGGCTACATCGATGCCAAAGCAACTAATAGGAAGGCCGCGATCAGTCCCAGTATTACTGAGAACAGGACTAGCAAGACAGAGCCAACCATTCCATATATACTCATAGAAAGTTTTTGCAAGTTCTGGTTTGTCAAGTCGTTTTGCGACTGTGTTACATACCCTTTCATAGGCGTCTTTAGGAGACTCGCTGCCAAGTAGATATCCCCCGGCGATAGTTTTTTTGTAGACTTCAGTGTCTCCCCACTCTGGATAGTCTGTTCCTTTTTTCCATTCATTATTCCACATCAAGCTCTAGTTTTTTTTCTTTTGGTTTTGACTCTTGTTCTCTTTCTTGTAATTGTTTAAATACTTTGTTCCACTCTTCTTCACCTATATGTAACTGAAAAGCTGTTAATGTTCCTCTAGTCATACTATCTAACTTTATAAAATCTTCTATAAGTTGTTTTACAGTTTTAGTTAATACTTCTACTTTTTGTTTTAATTTGTTTTGTGGCATATTAATTTATTAAATGATTAATCCACGCTGTTAAACCGTTTAGGTTTAGCGCTACTAAATTCCATTGTTTTCTTGACGCTGTCTGTATCATTACACAAATAAAACCTATTATAAATAACCTAGGTTCTAACGTCCATTGCCCTGCTATTAAAAAAGCTGCACCAAAATAACCAACTCGTGATGCAAACTTTTGATAAGCAGTTAGCTTATTTGTATATCTTAAAAACTTTATAAGTCTATACTTCCATCTTCTTTTTCTGTCCATTACCAAATGTCTTCAAAGTCTTCTCCTTCATTCGCTTTACTATAGTCAGTTGGCCTAACCGCGAAAAAATCAGTGTGAGTGTGACCCCCAGTAAGATGGAAGAACCAATCCAAGTTAGCCGCTGCTTCTTTGTCATAGCTAAATAATCTTCTTTTGTCTTTGTAACCCAGTTCTTGTAGTTTATCATTAGCTCTTTTTCTTATAAATTGTTTTAAGTCAAACGATTTCATACCTTCAATGTCACCCATTTCAAACATTTTATCTATGTACTTTTCTTCTAGCTCAACCATAGTTTTAGCAGCAAGATAAACATCGTCTTTGCAAGCATCTAATAAGCTATTGTCTTCTTCGCACATATGTCTAAATAACTGACAACCCATTTTACTGTGTAAGCTTTCATCTCTTACAGACCATTTCATTTGTTGCCCTATACCTTTAAGTAAATTGCGTAACTGAAAAGAATACAGTACAGCGAAAGCAGAATATAAGCTAACACCTTCTGCGAACGCACTAAATACTGCCAACGATTTCGCAATACCAACAGTAGACTTACCGCTGTAAGCGACCAAATTATCAAACCGCTCAGCAGTAGCGGGTTCATGTAAAAAAGCTTCATAATCTTCTAGTTTTAATGTTTCATTTAAATAGCTATATGCTACAGCGTGAATTGTCTCTTGTGATCCAAACATCATAGCCATTTGTTGTATCTCATGTTTAGGAAACCAACCAACTACTTTTTGTGTCCAGTAATCACTTACAGCACATTCAGTTTGAGCAAAACCTAGTAGTATATTACCTACTAAGTTTTTCTCTTCTTTTGTTAACTTTTCGTTCCAGTCTTTTACATCACCTGACATAGGTATTTCTGTATGTAACCAGAACGCCTGAGCTTGCTTTAACCAACCTTCTGTGTAGTACTCAGGATACTCAAAAGGTTTATACGGTATTCTATTATCAAATAGTCCCATTAGTTGTTAAATATTTCTAGAGCTATATCAACAAACGGCATGTACAATACATGTGTAGTTTGATTTTCTTCGTTATAAGTTCTCATACCTACGCATACGCCAGGGTAAAAACCTAAACTTAAACTCCAATTGTTTTTAATTATTTTTTTATCCATTAATAGTTTTTTTATTTATTACTATAGGTGAACCGTCTTTATGTGCAGATACAAAATAAACTATATCGTTTTCCTCTACTATAACATCTTTAACATCTTTAAATGTTTTAGGATAATTTGTTACCGCATATTCTTTTATTTTATCCATAAACTTTTATATTGTATTTATTTTGTTGTTCTACTAATTCTCTATATTTAATTTTATTTCTCATTTCAAAGCTCCATTTCCACCATTTGTCGATTTGACGCTCTCTGTATTTACATCTTGCTAAGTGTTTTGCTTGAGCAGGATTAACCTTATTGTTTCGTCGCATTCCTTTTGATTTTGTGGTTTATATAATGTCCAGTTAATTGGTGATTGAGTTATAAAATTATTTTCTATTAATTTTCTTTTAAATAACTTCCAACGTATTGGAAAAGATTCATTAGCTCTACCTTTAGTTTCAATAATAAAATCTTTACCAATAAAATCAGGTGTATACTTTATGTTAAGTATTTTTTTATTACCTCTATTTTTGTATTCACCTTTACCATTGCTTTGTCTTTCTATAGACTCTAAGTCAAACTCAAATGATGGTATTAATTCAAATGTTTGGCCTTCATATTTAGCTTTGATTTTAGCTTTTTTTAAAGCCATATACATATATCGCTCTAAACCTGAGGCAAACTTAATACCATCGTAAGTTATTTTCTTTGATTGTACTGGACCTTTTTTACGTTTAAAAGATCGTTTCATCGTATATGTTTATATCGTTTATGTTTTCATTTACTTTTCTAGCTTTAGCATATAAAGCTTCTTCTATCTCATCACGTAAACAATGTCTAGCTGATTCAAGATATAGTATTGCATCCATAAGTTCTTCTTGTACATCAACAATAAATCTATTAAGATCTTTCTTTTGACCTTGTATTTCTTCCATCATTGTAGCACCATACTTTTCTTGGCCTATTAAACTACGTTCGTCCATCTTCCTTAGTACGTTTTGTACTATCTTATCTTTAGTTTTAATCTGCATCTTTCACGAATGTTCCGTTAATCATTTTGCCTGTTCTTGCTGCTATAACTTTATAAGCTTCATCAATACAGTATTCTATATCATATCCCTGTAAGTGTGCTAAGTTTGTTAGTACTACAACCATATCACCTATTGCATCTACAATTTCTGGCTGATCGTTTTTAAGTAATGCTTTCGCAAGCTCACCAGCTTCTTCTTGTAGTTTAACATATTGCGTGTGTGGATTACCTTGCTGGTATAAACCTCTTGTTGCTGCCCAGTCTCTTATAAGATCAAATCTTTCATCTGTTTTTACAGGCGTATGATCTGTATTGAAGTAAGCTTCATAAAAAGCTTTATTGTATATGTAAGATCTGTCATTGTTAAACATAGACGTTTTAACGTTCTGCATAATCCATTGTATGTTCTTTTTTGTTATTTCAAACTGGCCGAACTCTGTTTGCCATTTTAAACCTACGTTATCCATCAGTTGTCCTTTTAGTTTATTAACCGGACACGGGAAAGTTGAGGTCTGCTCTGTAGCGTTTATTTTCATTTTATTAAAGTTTAGATTTTTATATTTTTTTAAATCAACCTTATAGCCATAAGACTTTTGAAGTTCTATTTCACGGTCTGATATATAATCTATATCGTCTGACTGTTCAAGAACTTCATACTCTGTCTCCTTATAGCCTTGCATAAGGGTTACTCTGTGGTTAAGATTACGTGTTACGCCTATCTTTTTACCTGGTATGTGGTATAAATAATACATAATTTTAAAGTTTGTTATTGTATAAATGTAAGTTGTGTGCAAAGTGGTAATAAGTACCTATTTCAATAGTTAATCTCTCTGCAATCATTTGTTGTAACATTGAGAATTGATACTGATCGTTGCAGAAACCGTACCAGATGTCATTAGAACGCATCAGAACTGACATGTTTAACTTATTGTCTAGTATTGTAAACTGTACCGCGTAAGTACATGGTGTGTCTTTTCTGTATGATGACCACTCTTTTGCGTCATATATACTTATCGCTGCGTGTCTTGTGTTTTTATTCTGTCTAAGCTTAGCACATACATAATCTATTTGATTATTACGTTGCCACTGATAACCATAGTTAGAATTAACATTGCGATTACTATCTGCCATCTTTTCCCATATCGGTGGTATCTTACCATATATTTGACCTAGCTTATCTATACTACGGTCGCCTGATTTATACCACTCCCACTCTGCTTCAGCATATTCTAAACTCCAATTACGTTCTTTGTTTGTAATATGATTATCCATAGGATTTGCAATTGTAAAACCTACATTAAACAAAGCTTTAGTGTCATCAAAATCTACACCATCAATTAATATTTTATTAAGTTGATAATCATAAGCTTCATTTGCGTTTTTAAATAGTGTTTTTGCCATATTTATTGTAATAGTATTTATAAAATTTAAATATTTCTTCCCATATCTGTACTTTTTTATATAGATACGGTGATCTGTTTTTTCTGCTGTTTATTTCTATATCTATGTACCATTCATATGTATTGTGTGCGTGTGGAGATATTTTAATTCCATTGTTCATACACCATTGCATGTGTTTTCTCTCTTCTGACGTAGCCATATAATGACCCATGTCTATTCTTTTCTTAGCCATCTATTCCCAAGGCATTGCCTCGTTTTCATTTACAGCATTAACATGAGGTACAAAACAACCAGATCTTGGTTCCCACGTGAAATGAGCTTCAGCTCCGTTTTCACCTAAGTTTTGAAACTTAACTTTTAGTATCTTTGCTTTAACGGTTTTTTCTTCATAGTTCCTGTGAACTAATATACCGTGATAACTAGCATCGTACCATTCACCACCACCTTTTATGTTATACATTGTTGGCTCTTCCATTTTACCGTCTTTGTCTTTGTACATCTTTGTTGGATGCGCAACTACAAATACAAGTACATCATACTTCTTGGCAAACGTTTCTATCTTAGTTAGATATTCCATTGTGTAACGATTAACGTCCTCTGTTTTAGAATCAACATCTCTAACTTTATTAAAAGGATCAATGACTAAGCATTTAATACCTTTACGTTTTACTAACTCTGCGCCTTTACGTAATACAGACTCTAATGTATAACGTTCCATATCAATAAAGAAATAATTATCATTAACATGACTTGCAACTCTATTCCATTTTTCTCCGTGTATATCTTTAGACGATGGCATACCTTGCCAAGTCTTACGCATTAACTTATGCGCATGTAAATATGTAGGAGCATTCTCAGGCGATGCAAAAGCTGTTTTCCAACCATAGTTGTTATTATAACCTACAACCATCTGGTCAACAAAATCAGACTTACCGCTACTAGGTATCCCAGTAACAGTGATAAACTGACCGGTATACGTTGAGAATATCTCGTCAAAGTTATTAAGACCGACTTGATATCCTTTCTTGAAACCATTTCGTACAAAGTCTGTGACTTCATCTTCAATGTCTTTAAACGTTGTAACGTTCTCGAGCGGTACTGGCCTTGCCGTATTGATACGCTCTTGTAGTTTTTCTTTGCCATGTTTTTGTAAATATTCATTAGCATCTTTACAATCATCAAATGATGCTAGATAACATACTTCAGCACCTAGTCTACGAACTAGCTCTGATTGTAATGCTTGACCTGCTTCATCTGAATCAACTGCTAATATTATCTTTTCTTTGTCTTCAAAATAATCTATACAATTATCAAGATAATCTAAGTTGTTAGAATTTAATGTAGCACCATTAGGAACTGATATAGAATTTTTGATACCAGCTTCGTGTAACGCTAACACATCCATTTCGCCCTCAGTTATAACGCAAGTGTCATAACCTACTATACTATTTATATTATAAAATACTTTCTCAGCTCCTTTATATAGTTTAAAGTTTTTTCTACCGTCTCTATATTTAATATTAATAAGCTGATCGCCCATTATATAGTTAAACTGAATCGTATTCTCGGCCTTACCGGTCTGAGGCATATATTCAGAACCCTCTGTTACGTATAATTCGTCTAAGGTTTTCTGTGATATACCTCTTGTTTTAAACCATTCATATACTTTCGATCCTAATTGCTCAGGGTCTACAACATGCAACGCGCTGGGCCTAACGTATTCTTTTTCGCTAGCGCCCTTGCGTTGATATGTATGTAACTGAAAAGTTGTGTTACAATTGTGACAAGTACCAAGACCACGTTCCCAATCATAAGAAGCACATTTAGCTTTCTTATTTTTAGGTTTCCTATCGTGAGAACATAAAGGGCATATACCCTGTGTCTTCTCTTCTAGGCCATATTGATTGAATTCATCAATCAAGAATCCATTGATCTCTTTGTCCTGCATTTAATTTAATTTAAAATGGTAAATCGTCTTCTACTTCTTGTTTAGCTGGTTGAGCTTGTTGTTGCTGTGGTTGGTCTGTTCTAGGCGCTGCGTCTACATTATCACCGTTAGTCCATACAACCTTTACATTTCCTAAATAAGTCTTAGCTACTTTAGCTTCTCTTTCTTCTTTAGTTTGATCCACTATAACTGGACCTTGATTACCAAACTGATCAACCTCGTCGTTCAGTGTAATCGTAATTGGTAAGTATTTACCTTTTTTACCTATGATAATTTTATCTTTAGGTATTTCGTTAAGGTTAATACTAGCTTTAATTATACTTGCCATATTAGTATGCGTTTACTTGATTAAACATTCTTGTTATTTGTTCTTTTGTTGCACCAGTATTTCTTCTTAAGTTATCTACTGCTTTTACGTGGTTTTGTCCTGTGTAAAAATTGTTGATGCTTGTGTTAATTCCTGATACTGTACAGATTTTTTTTCTTGTTCTTGCCATGGTTTAAAGGGTTTTAGTTAAAAAATATTGTTTAGGATCAAAGTCCTCTGACTTATAAAATAATTCATAAGCCTGTACTGCTCTTTGTACTTTATCTTTACCTCGTTCATAGAACTCAGGTGAGCAATCAAAGATACCTATTTGATGTGTGTTTTTGTCTATTGCAATGAATAGCATTTCGTAACCAAATAGTTTACTGTAAATATAAGCTTGACTGTCGTAGTTGTACTTAGATGCTGAATATTTAAACTTTGTGATGTCTGCTGTCGTCTTTAAATCGATAATCAGTTTTTCATCGTGGTTTACAATATCAGCTTTACCTTTCCACATTTGACCTTCAAGCTCTGTAATTTCAGGTTGTTCATATTTAACATTGCCTGATCTTATTAAATCTCTGCATACTTCGTTGTCTAGCATCTTTTCTGTCATTAATTCAATTTGATCAACCTCATGTTTTAATAAACACATTTCACCGCCTGAAATCTCCTTGTAAGCTTTAGTATTTCTAGTTGTAGCTTCTACTATCTTAAAATTCTTAAGCTTTTCAGGCTCAAGTATTGCTGTGTGAAAGTATCCACCGACTAGAAACGCAGGTCTTTGTGCTTGCTGCTTTCCTAAAGCTAAGGGATTGGTTAAGAGCGTACCGATGTCTGAATTACTAAGATACTTTTTACCAAAGTCTCCGTAATAATTAGCATCATCTTCTAACGCTTTTAATACCTCTTGCTTTTTCATACTACAGTGTTGTTAATTGTTGTTCTACCTCTTGCGATAGACTGTACTTGGCTTTTATAGCCGCTACTTTACCACCTGCTTTTACATAGTCCTGAGCTTTACTAAAAGCTGGATCTTTAGTTGAGGTTAAAGTTGGTTTACTTGTTTTTGGCACAAATTTCTTTTTGCCGTGATCATTTGTAGCGTCACTGTCAGCTGTGTCGTCAATTAGAAATAAATTACCTAACGCGTACTTTTTTGCATACGAAGATGCTGAACCAAATTGTTGTGGTACGTTCATACCTTTTTGGTTTAAGTCTACACCAACAATTGCTTTTGCATGAATCATATCTTTACCATCGCTGATGGTTGCTGTAGATTCCATGACAGGCATATTGTCAAATAATACGTTAAGTTCTTCATTGATCGTAACTGTAACTCCTAACTCTAATAGAAAGGGTTTTGTTGCTTCTAGGATGTCTTCGGCTGATCTGAAGTTGTACTTGCCGAAGGAGTTAAATCTACTCTTTTTCGATTTAAACTTTGTTTGGATTGTCGCTAATTTTTCGTTTATGTTCATTCGTTCTTAGTTAAATTGCTTATTAATATAATTACATGTATTGTATTTAATTTACAGGTAGTCAAGCACTTGCGAGTGATCTACGTTGTCTATTAATTTCTGTACTGCTTGTTTTTTTAGTTCTGATACTCTTACATAATCACTTGCTCCTGTTATACCTAAAGTTGAAGCTATATCTTTGGCTGAATGTTTTTCACAGTCTAAACCATAACTTAATCTTAACACTTCAAACTCTCTATCAGTTAAATGTTTTCTTAACAAACCTACTAAATATATATTTAATAGTTGTATATTGTATGGTTCTGATTTATCAGGTATTTGATACATAGAGTTTTCATCGTCTGTAGGTTGCGCGTCAATAGATAAAAATATACTATTGAAAAACATTGCAACCATTTTTTGATCTTTACCGTTGTCTTTACGTATTTCATTTAGCTTATGCTCAGGTATACGTATGTCACCTCTGTTTTTGTCTATAGCTCTACGTATAGCACCTTTAATTCTTTTTGATAAAAATGATTTTAAAGTTTTTTCTACGTCTTCAGATTCTTCTAACATAGACCAATCAAGTCTGTCAATTGCTTTTGTAAGACCTGCGCTACCTTCTTGTATTATATCGTTAATACTCATGACACCTGAGGCTTGTTGTGTTGTTGAAAACTTACGCGCTATATTTTCTACTAAAGGTAAAAACTTAGTTATAAGTTCTTTTCTAGTATATTTATTATAAGGTTTATCATCAGGCATACAAGCCTTAACGTCTTCTTTATATCTTACATAATTCTTTACATTATATTTTTTCATTTAATAGTTTTTTTTCATGTTTAAGTTCTTCATTAATGTTTCTTAATACTGTTCTAACCGAGCAGTCTAATAGTCCTGCAACACGAGACCAAGTTATCTTGTTGCCGTTATCATTAAGATCAATCATACACTCATACACATCGTCTTTATGTATTTGTTTAGACTTACCTAATAACTGTCCTACGATTTGCATTTTAGATTTAAAATCTAAACCACAAAAATCTTTAAATATTATTTTACGTGCTTTATTACGTGGAGCATATGCGCCGCCATAAAAAGTACTTTCAATTATGTTTTCAATACTAGCTTCGCCGATTTTAAATGTAATAAATCCATTAGACTTATCGCATATAAATCTGACGATTCTAGCATGCGTATTCATGTCGTATCTGTTTAAATAA
>Ga0206677_10001984_pt1 | contig 18554 bp, 16 predicted proteins | sample M130m12015metaG_FD_155475 | JGI IMG/M metagenome (GOLD analysis project Ga0206677, IMG submission 155475) | Ammonia-oxidizing marine archaeal communities from Monterey Bay, California, United States - M1 30m 12015 | ecosystem: Environmental > Aquatic > Marine > Intertidal zone | place: USA...
AACCTGATAATTTCCAAACATTATCCCCAGCTACTGTTGTTGCTTCAAATGTTGTTACATCTGACCATGAGGTAGGTAATTCTGTTAATGTAACATCGGTATAAGCATCACTAAATAATGAAACAACATCTTCTGTTTCTCTTGCAGGTGGGGTTGGTGCTGCCTCTGTGGGATCAGTTATTACTACCGGTTCTTTGTAGAAGTAAAAATTATCTACATAAACAGTTGTAGCTCGTTCTACTGCATCAAATAAGATTTGAGTAATCTTCTCTGTATTTGCTAGGTCACCCCCATCAAATCCAGTCATATCTAAATCAATACTTTGCCAAGATCCTGAAACAGTAGTTCCTAATGATTCAATATCTTCTCCTCCATCAATTGTATTTACAATCTTTACTATTAACTCATTGTTTACTCCTGTTGGAACCCAGTAATCAATATGTAATTTCTCCATAGAAGAAACATCGATACCTGTATCATAATTAGTTACCATTCCTAAGAATTCTAAACCTGATAATTTCCAAACATTATCCCCAGCTACTGTTGTTGCTTCAAATGTTGTTACATCTGACCATGAGGTAGGTAATTCTGTTAATGTAACATCGGTATAAGCATCACTAAATAATGAAACAACGTCACTAGCTTCTCTTGAAGGTGGGGTTGGTGCTGCCTCTGTAGGATCAGTTACTGAAGCCTCTCCAAGATTTACTAATGAAAAATTATCCAATCTAAGTTCAGTATCTCCATTCATCCATCCTTTATCTTTCCCTGAATCTCCGTGAGCATCTGAGTCATATGGTCCAACTGCTCTGATAAAAATTGCTATACTTGTTTCTGCTCCAGTGTTAAAGGATATTGTTGAGATTGCATTCATTTCTACATCTCCAGGAACCGTTAAATTAGATTTTGATAATTGATTTGATGCTAAATCAGCACTCTCAACTGTTCTATACCCAAAATCGTCTTGAGCAGCTTCTGAAGGACCGGCATAAGCAGGTGTATAATCAGCTACATATCCACTTCCTTTTAAAACAATTATTTCAAGGTATTCTGTCGTAGTATCTGTACTACTCCATTTTACATCTAAGTCTATAGTATAATCACTATTTGCTTCAACAGCAACTTCTTGATAAATTCCATCAGACTCCACATTATCAAACTTAACTACATCATTTCCATCAGTAGTTGAACTTTCTCCTTGATCAGCAAGAGATTTATTAATCCATCCGGAACAAGAACAATCGCTTCCTTCGGCTTTTGCTATTTTATCAAATGTCGAATTATGAACTGTCGGCTGAGTTTGTGCAAATGAAATAGCACTAAAACACAAGGTTAAAATAAAATTAAAAAAGTAATTTTTCTTCATATTATGATATGATTTAAGGTTAATTATATCAGTAAATATACAACAAAACTTAATAAATCAAGTTTAATTGACCTAATAATTGACCTCTGTATAGGTTATGTATTGGTATATTTTTTAATTCAACAACTCTTTAGCATGTGTAAGTGCAGAATCTGAGATTTCTTTACCACTTAACATTTCAGCAATTTCAATGATCCTCTCTTTTGGAGAAAGTTGTTTTAAATTTGTAGTTGTTTTGCTGTTTACATCACTTTTAAAAACTTTGTAATGATGTGCTCCTTTAGCTGCTATTTGAGGTAAATGCGTTATGGTGATTACCTGCATGTGCTGACTCATCTGTTGCATAATCTGAGCTATTTTATTTGAAATTTCACCGGAAACACCCGTGTCTATTTCATCGAAAATAATAGTTGGCAATTGTGTATATTCAGAGAGTATTTTCTTAACAGATAGCATAATTCTCGACAATTCTCCACCAGAAGCCACTTTTTTAAGTTCACCGAAATTGCCGCCCTTATTTGCTGAAAATAAAAACTGTAATTCGTCTTTCCCATTTGAAAAGTAATTTTGAGAAGGTAAAATTTGAATTGAAAAACGAGCATTCTCCATTCCAAGTTCTGAGAGTAAATCCGTTAGTGATTTTTTTAATTTTGGAACCGTTTTTATACGAGCATCGGAAATACTAAGCGCAACTTTGTCTAACTTTCCTGAAATCGCTTCAATTTCTTTATTCTTTGCTGCAATATTTTCCTCAGCATTTTCTTTCTGCAATAACTTTTCAGAGAGTATTGTTTGAATCCTTATTAATTCGTCGATTGAATTTACATAATGTTTCTTTTGCAAATTATAAATCAACTGTAATCGATCATTAATTTTCTCAGCCTCATTGGGATTGAATTCCAAATCTTCGTTGGCATTTTCTAATTCACCCACAAGATCATCCAATTCAATTTTAAGACTCGAAAATCGGGATGCTATTGCCTCGTACTCTTTTGAAAAAGGTGCTACTTTTTGAAGCTTATTTGCTACAGCTGACAACTGGCTTTGGATTCCTATTTCATCACTAATCGTTAGTGACAAGGCTTCTGAAATATGCAATTGGATTGCTTCTATATTGTTTAGTTTATCCAACGAAACCTCTAGAATCTCTTGTTCATTTACAATCAATTTTGCCGCATCCAACTCTTCAAACAAGTGAAGGTTATAGTCATATTGTTGGTTTGCTTCTCGTTGAGTTTCTTTTATTAGATACAATTCTTTTTTAAGTGCATTTAACTGCAGCAATCCTCTTTTGTAAGATTCTATTTTTGTGTGATTCTTTGACAGTGCATCGATAACGGTAAATTGAAAATTTACATCCGACAGTTCACTTGTTTGATGTTGTGAATGTATGTCAATCAATTTTGCTTTGAGGTCATTTACTACTGATAATGTCACTGGCGTATCGTTTACAAATGCGCGGGACTTCCCTGAGGGTAAAATTTCTCTTCGGATAATTGTATCTTGTTCGTAATCTAAATCTGCTTCCTCAAAAAAAGATTCCAGCGCATAAGTCCCTATGGCAAGTTTTGCCTCGACTACACATTTTTTTGAATTGTCTTTTAAGGCAGTCAAATCAGCTCTATTTCCAAGCACCAAACCTAAGGCACCCAACAAAATGGACTTCCCTGCTCCTGTTTCTCCTGTTATAATAGAGAGACCAGACGAAAAATCGATATGTAAATGATCGATTAATGCATAATTATTTATGGAAATGGAACTCAACAATGGCTACTTGTTTTAAAAACTTAAAATTACTAAATCTCTATCAATATTTCTAATCTAACTTTCGCCATTTTGCGTTGTTATTTGGAGATATTTTACGAAGCGTTTTGACCACTAATGAAACCTTTTGTGTTTTGCTCCCTCCAGAATATAAATTCACAATCTCGTCAGATTTGGCATCAAAAAACAACCGAATGAGATAGTTTCCAACGGTTTTGTTATAAATTGATTCCAAAGAAATCAAACTATTTTCAACAGCTTGTTTTGCAGCGCGTTCGTTATTGTACAAATTATCAAATCCTTTTCGATGATAATCATACAAAACGGTTCTGTAATTTATAAGTTTCGGAGATAAGAGATTATCAATCAATAAATAACGATTTTGCTTTCCTACCACATTTTGCCAGGATTGAATGCCACTCTGCTGCGCTTGTAACATTACATTCTGTGCTTCTTTTAAATATTTTTCTCCACCGTACTTTTTAAAAGTATCTGCATCTGTTCCTAAGATGATATTGACATAAAAGACAATGGTTGAAATTAAATTGCTGTCAAAAGAATTTGGATTGTAGATAAACGGATCAAATTCATTATAAGTAAAAGAAAATTGTTCATCTCTGATATTTAAGATCGGCGAATCGTAAGTAGTTCCATAGACGGGTCTTGTAGACTGTACTTGAATGGATGCTTGAAAGGCGTTATTATCTCTTGAAGTAATGATAATATTCATAGCGCAATTTATTCGCTCCTCCACCGCAACCTGATTATCAGTCCATTTGGTTTGATTGATAAACTCAGACAAAGAACTTTGTAGGGTTTTAAACACTTGCACATTCGAACCTTGTACTTGGGCAGTATTCACAGTTACCAAACAGTTTAGTTCTTGTGCACTCAGGCTAAATGTTAAAAAAAACAAGAAGAATAGGACTATTTTTTGTTGCATTTTTTTTTGATTTTATATCAAGTTGAAGCAGTATAACATACTAGAAATATGAGAATTTGAAACTGTCGTAAAGACAATCGGCTATTCTTACAATTTGGCAACAATAGCGTTCATAATGTCTACAGCCACTGCATCTTTGGACTTCAGTTCGAATGTTTGCGCACTCAAATTTTTATCAATAATAGTAATTTTATTGGTATTTGTAGCAAAACCAGCACCTTTATCTTGTAAAGAGTTCAAAACGATGAGGTCTAGATTTTTCTTTTTCAACTTGCCTTTTGCATTTTCCGTCTCGTTAGTTGTTTCCAATGCAAAACCCACTAGTAATTGCTGTTCTTTAAGTTCACCTAAAGAAGCTAAAATGTCTTTTGTCTTTTCCAAAACAATTTCCATGGTAGCCTCCTTCTTTTTTATTTTTTGAGTAGCCACATTTTTTGGTCGATAATCTGCAACTGCTGCAGACAGAATTGCAATATCAGTATCTTTAAAATACCGGTGGGCTTGGGTATACATTTCTTCGGCTGATTTCACATCAATTCTTTTCACAAAGGAATGCTGAATGGTTTCTGCAGTTGGCCCTGCGATTAAAATGACTTCTGCGCCAAGATTTGCCGCTGTTTTTGCAATTGCAAATCCCATTTTACCCGAAGAATGATTTCCAACAAAACGTACGGGATCGATTGCTTCGTAGGTAGGACCAGCAGTAAGTAGTATTTTTTTTCCTTTTAAAGGCAGTTTACTCAGAAGATCCTTTGTTATAAACGATACCATATCCTCGGGTTCAGCCATTCTTCCTTCTCCAACCAAACCACTTGCAAGTTCTCCAGAAGTTGCCGGTATCATGACATTGCCAAAACGTTGTAATTTTTCTAAATTATTTTTGGTAGATGGATGGATGTACATGTCCAAATCCATCGCTGGAGCAAAATAAACTGGGCATTTAGAAGATAGATAGGTAGCCAACAGTAGGTTATCGCAAACTCCATTTATCATTTTTGAAAGGGTATTTGCAGTCGCGGGCGCAATGAGCATAAGGTCTGCCCATAGTCCTAATTCTACATGATTGTTCCAAAGTTCATTTTCTGATTCTTTATCATAAAAAGTAGAATGAACAGGATTTTTGGAAAGTGTGGAGAGCGTGAGCGGGGTGATAAAATCTTTAGACGCAGGAGTCATTATAACTTGAACTTCTGCGCCTTGTTTTATAAATAAACGGACCAGACCCGCCGTTTTGTAGGCGGCAATTCCAGCAGTGATACCTAATAACACTTTTTTACCGCTTAAAACAGACATCTTATTCTGTTTCTGGTGTTCTGTGGTATACTTTATTGTTTAACCATTCCTCAACAGCTAATGCAGTTGGCTTTGGCAATCTTTCATAAAATTTAGAAACTTCAATCTGTTCCTTATTTTCAAAAACTTCTTCTAAACTGTCATTGTAAGTAGCAAACTCATCTAATTTATCAACCAATTCTGTCTTTAAATCGTTGTTGATTTGAGTGGCTCTTTTTGCAATAATTGAAATGGCTTCGTAGATATTTTCTGTCTGTGCTTCAATTTCTTTTTTGTCATAAGTAATAGTACTTACTGCAGCTTTCGTTTCTTTATAATCCATGATTGTTATTTACTTTTTTGTTTCAATTTGTATTTTCCCTTTTTGCACTAAATCTGTAACTCTAGCCTGCTCTTTTTGTAGAGTGGACAACATGATGTTTGCCTCTGCGAGATAGGTTGATTTCGGAAAGTTACGCTTCAGTTTTTCATATGCATTTATCGCATCTTTAATTCGTTCTAGCTTTCTTCTATCGAAGCTTTTTAGAACAAAATCATGTGCCGCTTTTAGTCGATAATAAAGGGCCTCTTCTTTAAACTCAGAACCCAGATAGTCCGACAACAAATTATCAAAAGCCTGAATTGCGGCTTTGTAATTCCTCAGATCAAAACCTGCTGTTCTATAATATGTTTTTGCAATTTCAAAGGATTTTTTTTGCAATTTTATTCTCAACTCAGCATAATGTTTATTTGCTTCGGGAAGTTTTTCTGAATCTGGATACTGGTTTATAAATCCTTGAAAAGCTTCCAACGCCTTGTTGGTATCTGTTGGGTCTAAACTAAAAACTGGAGATGCTAACTTATAACTATATGCCGATAAAAAAGAGGCTTCTTCTTTCTTTGAACTTTTAGGATAATTACTTGCAAATCGGTCAAAGTAGTAGCCAGCCGTTGAATAGTTTTTTTCATTAAAATTTGATTGGGCAACCATAAACTGGATTCTTTCCATTTGAGGTTTTCCTCTATAATAGGGCGTTATTTTTTCAAACAAACGCAATGCCTTGGTATACTTTTGAGATTCGTATAATTTGACAGCCATTTTGTATTGTTCTTCTTCCGACCCTTTGTTAAGCACTTTTTGATATTCTCCACAAGAGAATAACAGCGCACAAAGCAGGAACAAACAAGCGGTATTTTTAATTTTTTGCATCGGGCAAAATTACTAATTAAATATGGATTAATAAAACGATTTTCGAACACTCTTAACAGTAGATTGCAATATTGCGCAAAAAACAGCGTAATAGAGCATTACTGGGTGCTAAAAGTTTGTTAATCTTATCTTTTATTGAAAAGAAATCACAAAAGATATCGCACAGACACTGCTAGAAATTAGTAACAAATTCGACGATCTTAGCTTGTAAATCAGCACTGGCTTTTACCAATGGTAAACGTACTTCATTGGAAGTAATTTTTAAGGCTTGTAAAACGGTTTTGATTCCTGCTGGGTTATTCTCTTCAAAAATATAATCTACAACGTCCATTAGCTGAAAATGCAACTGATACGCTTCTTTGTTTTTCCCCTCCAAACCAAACTGAATCATTTCTGAAAACACTTTCGGAAATGCTTGCCCAATTACTGAAATCACTCCGGAACCACCTGCTAAGGTAATCGCAAGCGCCAAATCATCATCTCCAGAGATGATTGCAAAATCAGCAGGCTTATTTTTAATCAATTCTAAGTATTGTTGGGTATTATTACCCGCTTCTTTGACGGCGACAATGTTTTTAAAATCATTTGCCAGTCGCAAAGTTGTTGCAACAGACATGTTTTTTGCAGTTCTACCAGGAACATTGTAAAGGATCACAGGAACGGGTGAGGCTTCTGCAATGGCTTTAAAATGTTGATAAAACCCTTCCTGAGTTGGCTTACTATAATAGGGAGCAACGGATAAAATACCATCGATATTGGAAAAATCTCTTGTTGCCAATTCATGAACAACCTGGGCAGTATGATTTCCTCCGACGCCTAAAACTAGGGGTACCCTTCCATTGTTAGTAGCTACAATAGTTTCAATTATTTTTAATTTTTCTTCAGAAGTAATTGTAGCACTTTCGCCAGTAGTTCCATTAATTACAAGATAATCCACACCGTTATCGATGTTGAAATTCACTAACTTTATGAGCGACTCAAAATCGACACTTTTATCAATTTTAAAAGGGGTTACCAAAGCAACTCCGGTTCCTACAAATTTTTGCATTCTTTTTTTGTGTTTATTTGGTGACAAAAATATTAAATTATTTGTGGTATAAAGCATTCAAAACTTTCAAAACATCATAATTACACAACATCTCCTATTTTTGTTGAATTATGACGCATCAATACTTCCAAGTATCTGAAGGTATTTTTCCAGTTCTGCATGAAAACTATCAACATTGGCTATCTGTTCTGAAATTTCTAAATCAAATAAGGATTGATTGACATTGGAAAAACCAATTTTAAAACAGGCTTGCGATTGTTGTACCAAGCTTTCTAAAAAAATATGATTTGTATCAAAATAACAAATTAAAATATCGAAATCAGTATCTGCAAAAATTTGCAAGCTCACATCTTTAATTTTTCCTTTCCAGTTAAAATCATTCTCAGAAAAATGATGAAAAGATTTTTCATCACTTTTATGGAATTCTCTGTAGCAATACCAGTTGACACTTCGATGTCCTGGAAATAATTTTTTAACTTTTTCTTGAAATTCATGAACATCATTCAATGCCATTGTTGACACAATGCCAATGTTTTTTATTTTGTTATTAGCAACAACTCTGTTCCGCGTATGGGAAGCTTGTAGAATTTCCTTCTGTAAAAAATATTTTTTAATTTTAGAAAAAATCATTTACTGTAATTGATAATAGCTTAAATTAGCTGGTACAAATTTACTTAAAAAGAGCTTACCAAGTCTATGAAAAAAGCACTTCTTCTCCTCAGCCTCTTCCTCCTGTTTGTTGGATGTAAAGAAAGATCAGTTTCCCTAGTTAAAACAACAGGTGATATTATTACGATTGACAGTACTCTTCGCGAAAAAGATGCATTCAATAATTTAATCGCACCTTACAAGCGTAAAATGATTGCGCAAATTAATGCTGTAATTTCATATGCACCAAAAAATATTAACCGGTATGATGGAAAAATGCAAAGCTCATTAGGAAATTTATTAGCAGATTTATGTTACGACAGAGCAAATGTTATTTTCAAAGAGGATACTGGAAAAGAAATTGATTTTTCCATGTTTAATTATGGGGGGATTAGAGCTAGTATTTCTAAAGGACCTGTTACAAACAAAAACCCTTTTCAATTAATGCCCTTTGAGAACCACTTGGTGGTTGTTGAACTTTCTGGAAAAAAAATAATGGAACTTGTCAGCTACTTTATAAAAAATAAAAGTGCACACCCCCTTTCTAAAAATATTGAATTGATTGTGAACAGCGATGCATCTTACCACTTAAAAATAAACGCGAAAAAATTTGATTCTACAAAAAACTACTTTGTTGTAACTTCTGATTATCTTCAGAGTGGCGGAGATAACATGGATTTTTTTAAAAACCCAATTTCGCTTTTCAAAACAGATTACAAAATGCGAGATGCTATTGTTGACGAATTTAAAAGTTTAGATACGTTGAGAACCTCATTAGACAATCGCGTAATACTTCAATAAAATGGATCGAAGAAAATTTTTACATCAAACAGCTGCTGCTGCCGTTCTAACTTCTGTAGGCGGCATCACCTTACCTAGCTTTACCCATAAAAAAAAGCACATTACCATTTTACACACCAACGATACCCACAGTAGGGTTGAGCCTTTTGAAATTTCGCATCACAGATACGCCAACCAAGGAGGTGTGGCTAGGAGAGCTACTTTGGTAGATCGCATTCGTAAAGAAAATCCAAATACCCTATTGTTAGATGCTGGGGATATTTTCCAAGGAACTCCCTATTTTAATTATTTTGGAGGCGAATTAGAGTTCAAACTTATGAGCATGCTAAAATACGATGTTGCCACCATTGGAAATCACGATTTTGATAATTCAATCGAGGGTTTGTACAAACAATTACCAAATGCAAATTTCGATTTTGTTTCTGCAAATTATGATTTTAAAAACACCGTCTTAGACACTCATGTAAAACCTTATAAAATAATAAAGAAAGATGGGATTAAAATTGGAATTTTTGGCCTAGGAATTCAACTAGAGGCCTTGGTAGATCCAAAAATGTATAAAGAAACCAAATACATAGATCCGCTAGAAATTGCCCAGGACATGAGTCGAATTTTAAAGGAAAATAACGCATGTGATTTGGTAATTTGCCTTTCTCATTTGGGTTATTTTTACAAAAAAAACCCCACAAAAATATCAGATATAAATTTAGCAAAAAACACTAAAAATATTGATTTAATTATTGGAGGGCACACGCATACTTTTTTACCAAAACCAACTGTTGTAAGAAATAGCGCCAACAAAAACGTGCTTGTAAATCAAGTAGGTGCATATGGGGTTCACTTAGGCAGGATTGATTTCTATTTTGACGAAAACAACAACAAAAGTAGGGAAGGAACTACTATTTTGATCTGATAAGATACCTGTAATTTAAAGGTCATTTTAACCAATCATATCCATAAAATCCTGTTCTGAAATAATTGCAATACCTAAATCTTGAGCTTTGGCCAATTTACTTGGCCCCATATTATCACCAGCAACAATAAAGGTTGTTTTTTTTGAAATTGAAGCACTTACTTTTCCACCATTATCTTCAATTGCTTTTTTAAGCTCGTTGCGAGATAATTGATAAAAAACACCAGAAACTACAAAAATATTGCCCTCCAATTTGTTGGTTTGATTTTCCAGGCTCGCTGCAGAAACGGCTAATTGTATCCCATGATATTTCAACCGATTTATCATTTGAATGTTACTTAAATCGTTTGAAAAATCGAGAATACTTTGTGCGATTCTTTCACCAATCTCATCTACAGAAATTAAGGTTTCAAAATCTGCAGCCATTAAATTCTCAATCGATTTGAAATGTTTGGCTAATTTCTTTGCAACGGTTTCTCCTACAAACCGAATTCCGAGAGCGAATAATACTTTTTCAAAGGGAATTTCTTTTGACTTCTCTATTCCTGCAATCATATTTTCTGCAGATTTCGCAGCCATTCTTTCTAAAGGAATAACTTGTGCCTCTGTTAAATCATACAAATCTGCGTAATTAGAAATCAAATTTTCTTTGCGCAGTAAATCTACAGTCTCTGCTCCTAACCCATCTATATCCATCGCTTTTCTTGAAATAAAATGCTGGATTCTTCCTGTTATTTGTGGCGCACATCCATACGCATTGGGGCAATAATGTTTTGCATCTCCTACTGCTCTGATCAATTCTGACTCACATTCTGGGCATTTGGTAGCATAGGAAGTGGGTTGAGAATCGGTTGGCCGTTTTGAAAAATCGACAGCGATGATTTTAGGAATAATTTCTCCTCCTTTTTCTACAAAAACGGTATCGTTGATTCTAATGTCTAATTTCTCTATTTGATCTGCATTGTGCAACGAAGCACGCTTAACAGTGGTTCCTGCCAACTGAACAGGCGCTAAATTTGCAACTGGGGTAATGGCCCCTGTACGCCCCACTTGATAGGTAATTTCATGTAAAATAGTTGCAACTTGTGCTGCCTTAAACTTATAGGCTATGGCCCATCTTGGAGCTTTTGCAGTGTAGCCTAATTCTTCTTGTTGTTGTAAATTATTCACTTTTATAACAATACCATCGGTTTCATAAGGTAAATGATGACGTTCAACATCCCAATACTCAACAAAGTCAAAAACAGCATTGATGGATGTTGCAAGCGCCATTGTTTTTGGCACTTTAAATCCAACTTTTCGGGCATTTTCTAAACTCTCAAAATGGGTTTTGTATTTTCTTTCTTCGGTAACAACTTGGTACAATAAGCAATCCAATGGACGTTTTGCGACTTCTGTACTGTCTTGTAGTTTTAAGCTTCCGCTTGCCGTATTTCGAGGGTTTTTATATTCTTCTTCGCCATTTGCTGCTCGCGCCTCGTTCATTTTATGAAAGCCTTTTAGCGGCAAAATAATTTCGCCTCGCATCTCAAAATTGGAGACAAAATCGCCTTTTGGCAATAAAGGTATGGATCGAATTGTTTTGATATTTGTAGTTACATCGTCTCCTTGAAAACCATCGCCACGAGTTACTGCTTTTATAAATTGTCCCTTTTCAAAAGTCAAGTTTATGGAAGCACCATCATATTTTAATTCACAGGTAAATTCTATAGCATCGGTTCCTAGCACTTTTTGGATTCTTTTCTCCCAATCCAATAAATCATCTTTGGAATAGGAATTGTCCAACGAATACATTCTGTTCTTGTGCGTTACGGTTTCGAAATTCTTTGTAATTCCGCCTCCCACTCTTTGGGTAGGTGAGTTTGGATCAAAAAATGCTGGGTTTTCAGCTTCTAAAGCTTCGAGTTCTTTTAATTTAACATCAAACTCATAATCTGAAATTGTAGCATTGTCTAGCACGTAATAATTGTGATTGTATTGATGTAATTGGTCGCGAAGTGCTGTTATTTTTTCTTGAATTGTCATGGTTATTAGTCGCTTACAGTTCCTGAGAAGTGATTGATTTTTGAATGGATTGGGTTGCCAGTAGAACGTCTAAAACTCGCTACTTGACCGGTGTGCCAGATCGCATCGGCAATAGGGCCATTTATTAAGTTGTATAATGGAATTGTAATTTTTCCATCTTTTAGGGTGTCAAATTCTGAGACATCTTTACTTGCTTTTATACGATTGCTTACTGCTTGTAAATTCAACAATGTTTGGGTTCTCATTACAGTAAAACTCATGGGTAATTTTTCTTTTTTCTGGGGAAAATTGGTGGTTGTCAATCTGATTAATAAGGTGGATAAATCATACAAATGAGTAATGGTTTCTTGACAGCTCCTTCCGGTTCCTTTTGGTTGATAAGCCAAATCTTCTGATCGCAAACCTTGTGTTGACCAATAATAGCGAAATCCTAGGCCATCAATCATTCTACCGAGTATACTTTGCGCTGAATACACTGCTGTAGTTGCTGGAATTTCGTAAAAAGGTAATTTCTCTTGTGCGCTCGTGTTATTGAGTAAAAAAAACAGCGAAAGAATTGGCAATAATAATTTCATGTATTTACTTTGAAGTGCTAATTTAAGGAAAAGTTTAAGTTTATGACGGTCTTCGACCTAGAGAAAATTACTCTTTAATCTCGCTTCCAATTTCTGTAAATTGGCACACTAGTTTAGCCCTGATTGAACGGCTTGTTTGAGCGCTCCCAGTTATTTGCGGGAAGAAAGTTGTGAAAGCGGAAATAGCTCTTAGCAACAAACCACAAAAACTAAATTAATTTGGGGTTTTATGATGCATCGAGGCAACTGTTGTACAAAGGTTTAATAATAGGTGAACCTTCTCACTTTTGCGATGTACTTTGCCAAACGCATTACTTGATGTGAATAGCCATATTCATTATCATACCAAACATAAATAACGATATTTTCTTTGTCTGTAATGGTCGCCTTGCTGTCAAAAATAGCAGGTGCAGTTGTTCCAATAATATCTGAAGAAACAAGTTCATTATCTAGCGAATATTTAATTTGCTCTACCAAATCTCCCTCTAAGGCACTTTGTTTCATAATCGCATTTAAGGTTTCTATGGTTACTTCGTTTTTTAATTGAAGATTTAGAATAGCTAATGACCCATTGGGTACGGGAACACGAATGGCATTGGAGGTTAATTTCCCCGCCAAAGCGGGTAGTGCTCTTGCAACTGCTTTTCCTGCACCTGTTTCTGTAATCACCATGTTTAAAGCTGCAGCTCTCCCTCTTCGGTATTTTGGGTGTATATTATCTACTAAATTTTGGTCATTTGTGTAAGCGTGAATCGTTTCTAGATGTCCTTTTTTTATTCCAAAATTTTCTTCCAAAACTTTTAAAACGGGGGTAATGGCGTTGGTAGTACATGAAGCGGCTGAAAAAATAGATTTCTTATCTGGATGATGCGCTAAATGATTGACGCCGTATACAATATTTGGGATTCCTTTTGCTGGCGCAGTAAGTAAAACTTTAGAGGCTCCATTGGATACTAAATGCCTACTTAGGGCTTCTTTGTCTCTAAAAACCCCTGTATTGTCAATAATTAAGGCGTTGTTAATTCCGTATTCGGTGTAATCGATATCTTCAGGCTGTTTGGCTGAAATCATAACAACGGTCGTTCCATTAATAATCAAAGCCTTGTTGTCGACATCAGTTACTACGGTCCCTAAAAAATCGCCATGAACAGAATCAATACTCAATAGTGATGCTCTTTTTTCTAATACGGCTTGGTTCATTTCACCGCGTGTAACGATGGCTCTCAATCTTAATTGGGATCCTTTGCCCATTTTTGTCATTAATTCGCGAGCCAACAAACGACCAATTCTACCAAAACCATATAATACAACGTCTCGGGGTGCCGCATTTTCGATCGCTTTTACAGCCTTCAATTGATGTTTTACAAAAACGACTTTGTCTGCACCTCTTTTTGGATGTAAGTAATATTCATAAGCCAGTTTCCCAATATCTAATTTAGATGCTGGTAGGTTTAATTGCTGAATGGCCTTTGCAATATCCAAAGCATCTAAAATTGTAATTGGTTTGCTAACAAACTCTTTTGCATAGTTGATTAAATGCAAAACCTCTCCAGCTCTTTTGTCTACTAATGGATTTCTAAACAATACCAGTTCAATACTTTTATCATACCATAAGCTGTTTACGATATTGATAAATTCTACGGTTGCTTTTCTGTTTTGTGCTTGCGCCAAAACCTCTGTTTCATAATTAATTATTGTTGCCATTGGATACTAAAATTATTATTTTTTCGGCAAAAGTATTTCTTTTTATTCAAAATACGAAATCGATTTCGCTAAAATCATTAAAACCAAAAAAATCCTGACTTTCATCAGGATTTTTTAAACTTCAATTTGTTGTACAATTTATCTATAAATATACCTTTCTATTTCCCCGTTTAGGGTAATCATTTCAACAATAATTCGATACCTATTACTTGCCAAGTTGTCAAGTAATCGAACGGTTTCTTTTGCATTATTTACTTCTTGGTTATTAACTTTTGTAATAATGAACCCTTTTAAATTATTTTCGACACCATCTTTGTCTGTTCTTATAATTTGAACACCTTGTTTGATCCCTCTTTTTTGCTTCTCCTTGCTTGTAAGATCTTTTAACTCCCATTGAAACACTGAGGAGATATGCCTTTCAACAGATTTAGATAACTTAACTTTCTTAACATAAATTTCTCCATTTCTATTCACAGTAACATCAACAAAATCTCCGGGTCTTTTGGCTGTTAATTGCCCTTTTAAATCTGAGAATTTTGAAATTTTCATATTGTCGATTTTAGTGATAACATCTCCTTTTTTAAGTCCGAAATTTTGACCTCGTTCTGTCAATTCCAGAACACCAGAAACTTTTACGCCCTCCTCATCGAAGCTAGTGTCAACATTGATTCCTAAAATGGCTTGTTGTACGGTTCCAAATTCTAAGATATCATCTATAATTTTTTTAGCAATATTAGAAGGGACCGCAAAAGAATATCCTATAAACGAACCCGTTCTTGACGAAATTGCTGTATTTACGCCAATCAATTCTCCTTGAGTATTTACCAATGCACCGCCACTATTCCCAGGATTCACTGCAGCGTCGGTTTGAATGAATGATTCAATATTTCTATTGCCTTCTAAATCCCTGCCCTTCGCACTTACAATTCCAGCCGTTACAGTTGATGTTAAATTATAGGGGTTACCAACTGCCAATACCCACTCCCCTATTTGGACAGCATCTGAGTTCGCAAAAGGGATGTATGGCAAATCTACATCGGTATCAATCTTTAACAATGCAATGTCATTACTTGGATCTGTACCAATTAGGGTTGCTTTGTGTTTTCTCCTATTATTTAGGGTAATCTCTATGTCCGTAGCTCCCTCAATCACATGATTGTTGGTAACGATATAACCGTCTTGAGAAATAATAACACCACTCCCAGTTCCAACTTGTTCATATTTTCTAGTTCCATTTCCATTTCCGTAAAATAATTCTGCCCAAGGATTTTTTTGCGTCCTTACAGCGGTATTTTTAACGTGCACAACAGCATTTATAGAGTTTTCTGCTGCTACGGTAAAATCAGTAGAGTTTTCAATACCTGAAGTGGATCCAATTGTCGGATTCAAATTTGAACTCACTGGAACCACTGGAATCTCAGAGATTTGTTGGTATACCATTTCTTTTTCGACAAATGCTTTGTAACCAGCTAGTGTGAGAATCCCTCCCAAAAGCGCCATTCCCAAAAAACTAAAAAAATGCTTCATAGTATTTATTTTTATTTAATGAATCAAATATATAATTTTTGACAACTTAGATAAATTTGTTTAACATCATTTTAACGAACTTTAACCCATTTTTAACAACTAGAAAATCGCATTGAAATTGCTATCTTTGTGTTCATGAAGATGCCATTTTACAAATACCAAGGAACGGGAAATGATTTTGTCATGATTGACAATAGGTCAAAACAATTTCCTAAAGAGAATACCCCAGCTATACAGAAAATCTGTGACCGTAATTTTGGTGTCGGAGCAGATGGGATTATTTTGATTGAAAATGATCTTGAATTTGATTTTAAAATGATTTATTTTAATGCCGATGGTAGCCAAACCTTCTGTGGAAACGGTGGAAGATGTGCTGTTGCTTTTGCAAAACATTTAGAAATTATCTCTTTAAAAACTAACTTTACTGCCTTTGATGGTGCGCATTTTGCAAAAATTGAAAATGAAATTGTCTCTTTGCAAATGATCGATGTAGATGAAGTAATCTTAAAAGACAATAGTGTTTTTGCCAACACAGGAACACAACATCATGTAGCGTTGGTTGAGAATTTAGAGACCTATCCAGTATTTGAAATGGGACAAAAAATAAGAAATTCCTACCCAGCTCCGGGGAGTAATGTGAATTTTGTGGAACAAATAAATGACAATACATTTCAAGTAAGAACCTATGAAAAAGGCGTTGAAAATGAAACATTGGCATGTGGCACAGGAGTCACAGCCGTTGCAATTGCTATGCATAAAACAAAAAGAACAACAGCACAAGTGATAAAGTTACCCGTTATGGGAGGAAATTTACAAGTTTCTTTTGATGAAAACGAAGGAAAATACACCGATGTATTTCTAAAAGGACCTGCTGAATTTGTTTTTAGAGGTGAGATTGAGATTTAACATAAGAAACTAGCAATAAACATAGAAAAGTAAACATCCAACTGTTGTCAGTATCTAAGACACCAAAATTATGCAAATGAAAATTTCAGAGCATTCCCAGCACAAACTAGCAAAACTATGCATCTAAGTGGTCAGAAAATAAATCTCCGTGCATTAGAACCCGAAGATTTAGAATTTCTATATGAAATAGAAAATAATGAATTGTTTTGGGAAGTTAGTCACACACAAACTCCATTTTCCAAATATGTTTTAAAACAATATCTAGAAAATGCACACTTAGATCTTTTTGAAGCCAAACAGCTTCGGCTTATAATGGAAGATAAAAACACCAAGAAGCGAATGGGAATGATTGACTTGTTTGATTTTGATCCAAAACACCTCAGAGCAGGAATCGGGATTTTGGTACATCCAAAATTTCAAAAAAAAGGAATTGCCACTAGTGCATTGGAAATGATGATTAACTATGCCTTTTCGCAATTAAACTTACATCAATTGTATGCAAACATTACCCAAGACAACCTACAAAGCATTGCTTTATTCAAAAAAAATAATTTTGTTTTTGTGGGTGAGAAAAAAGATTGGATACGCGCTAATGGTGTGTATAAGAGTGAACTTTTATTTCAATTAATCAATGAATAAAAAAACAATTTCAATTGGTATTTTTGTTATCCTAGGTATCGGAGGGATCATTGGCCTTCAATATTACAATCGAATCTTTTCAAATAATATTCGAAAACCAGGTAATATTTTTATTGAATCAAAAGACAACATACCAGATGTAAAAAAGAAAATAGCTGCGTTTTTAGAGGATGATGAAGCTTTTCATTGGGTGGCAGTTCAAAAGAAATTCAACCAACCAAAAGCAGGGAAATACATTTTAAAAAAAGGAATGTCAAATAATGACATTGTCAATCTTCTAAGAAGTGGAAATCAAACTCCTGTAAAAGTAGCATTCAACAATCAAGACACGCTAGAAAAACTAGCACATAGAATTGCGACACAAGTGGAAACAGACTCCACCAAATTAATACAAGCTTTCTTAGACCCTCTTTTTTTAAAAGAAAATAACTTTTCAGAGAAAACAGTGCTAGGCATTTTCATTCCAAATCGGTACGAGGTATATTGGACAATATCTGCAGAAAAGTTTCGTGATAAGATGCTGAAAGAATACACTCTTTTTTGGAATTCCAGAAGAATAGAAAGTGCCAAAAAACTAAACTTATCAAAAAAAGAAGTCATTACACTCGCCTCTATTGTACAAAAAGAAACAACGCAACTAGCAGAACGACCTATTGTTGCTGGTTTGTATTTAAATCGACTCAAAAAAGGATGGCCTTTGCAAGCGGATCCTACAGTAATCTTCTGTATTCGTGAGAAAAAAGGACAAAATACGGTAATTAAAAGAGTTTTAACAACCGATCTAAAGATAGACTCTCCATACAATACCTACCTATATAAAGGCCTGCCTCCTGGAGTAATTTCAATGCCCGATGTGTCTGCTATAGATGCAGTATTAAATGCCAGCAAGCATAACTATTATTATATGTGTGCAAATACTGAAAAAATAGGGTTTCATACATTTGCAAAAACACTTTCTCAGCACAACAGAAATGCCGAAAAGTACCACAGATGGCTTAATAATAAAGGGATTAATCGATAATAATAACATTTTTTTTACCCCTAAAAAACACTGTTGCCAATCCATTCTCAGGCATTACAGGGTAGATGATTGTCTTTTTTTGGTTGAAATTGGGCTTTTAAATATAATTACATGGTGTGAAAAAAACCTTATTTGTTGTTAAATTCATAAGAAATCTAGTTTTATAAGCATAATTTGATAGTAAAAGAGCAC
>Ga0206677_10001985_pt1 | contig 18552 bp, 14 predicted proteins | sample M130m12015metaG_FD_155475 | JGI IMG/M metagenome (GOLD analysis project Ga0206677, IMG submission 155475) | Ammonia-oxidizing marine archaeal communities from Monterey Bay, California, United States - M1 30m 12015 | ecosystem: Environmental > Aquatic > Marine > Intertidal zone | place: USA...
TTCTTCGTCGTCTTTTTCTTTGCGGTCTTTTTCTTCGGTTTAAATGCGGCTTTTTCCACAAGCGCTATGCATTCTGCCACCGTCATGCTGGCCGGCTCGCGATCTTTTGGGACTTTAACGTTCTTTTTATCGAGACTGGAAATATACGGACCAAATCTACCATTAAGCACTTGAATTTCGTGTTCCGGGAAGTCCTGAATAATGCGATTGGCTTCAAATTCCTTCTTATCAGCAATAAAGCGCAGCGCTGTTTCTAAATCGATGGTGTAAGGGTCTTCATCTTTCGTCGAAACGAAGGTCTGATCGTATTTTACATAGGGACCAAAACGACCAACACTCGCTGTAACCGTTTCTCCCTCTGGGGTTTGACCTAGAGTTCGCGGCAGAACAAAGAGATGCATTGCCTCATCGAAGGTAATGGTGTTGATCTTCTGTCCAGGGCGCAAACCAGCAAACTTGGGCTTGTCTTCATCATCTTTGGTGCCTATCTGAGCAAAGGCTCCGTATTGTCCGAGCCGGACACTTACTGGCTTGCCCGACTCCGGGTCAGTGCCCAAGTCGCGAGATTGAGCAACTTCTTCGCGGGTGAGGTTTTCTTTTTCATCCACACGTTTTTTAAAAGGTACCCAAAAGTTATCAAGCACAGCCAGGTAATTATTTTCATCGCGTGCGATCTCGTCAAGATAATCTTCAAAGTCTGCGGTAAAACGAAAATCAACGTACTGGCTGAAATGCTTAATTAAAAAGTCGCCGACAATCATGCCACGATCAGTGGCCATGAAACGTTTGCCATCCATTTCGGCGTATTCACGGTTGAGCAGCGTTGAAATAATATTGGCGTAAGTTGATGGACGACCAATACCATATTCTTCAAGAGTCTTTACAAGACTCGCTTCAGAATATCGGGGTGGTGGCTCGGTAAAATGCTGATTTGCCTGAATCTCGTTAAGCGTTACAAGTTCATCGACCGCTACAGCGGGCAATGACTTGTCAGCCTCCTCGTCTTTCACGTCATCCGTGCCTTCCTGATACACGGCGATAAAGCCCGGCTCAACAAGTATTGAGCCATTGGCACGAATTATCGCTGCGCTTTCATCATTTGCCGGCACCATATTGATAGCAACGGTATCGAACACGGCAGCCACCATTTGGCACGCCACTGTGCGCTTCCAGATCAGGCTGTAGAGCTTAAATTGGTCCTCATTTAGGAAGCTCTTAACCTGCTCGGGGCTGCGCATGATACTTGTCGGACGGACGCCTTCATGTGCTTCCTGCGCGTTCTTCGATTTAGACTTATAGACGTTGGGCTCTGTTGGCAGGTTCTTTTTGCCATAGCGCTCTGCAATAAGTTCACGAATCTCGACAACAGCTTCGTCAGACAGCGAAACCGAGTCCGTACGCATATAGGTTATGAGACCAACAGGCCCTTCTCCAGTGTCCATGCCTTCATACAATTTCTGTGCCGTCATCATGGTGCGCCGCGCATTGAAGCCCAATTTTCTGGAGGCTTCTTGTTGCAGCGTCGAAGTAGAGAATGGCGCTGCTGGATTACGGCGACGCTGTTTCTTATTAACGACTTTGACTCTCAGCTTGCCTTCAGCAGCAGTAACCACGGTGTCGCGTACGCTGAATGCCGCAGTTTCACTTTCAAAACTAAACTGCTCCACTTTGTTGCCTTTGTATTCAACCAGTCGTGAAGCAAAATTAATGTTACTGGCTTCAAGTGTGGCCTCAATGCTCCAGTATTCACGAGGCTTGAACGCTTCAATTTCTTTCTCGCGCTCAACAATCATCCTGAGCGCAGGGCTTTGTACACGACCCGCAGACAGTCCCGGCGTAATTTTTTTCCACAAGAGTGGTGAGAGATTAAAGCCAACCAGATAGTCTAATATTCGTCTAGCCAGATACGCGTCTACCAAGGGTTGTGAGATGTCACGCGGTTGGCTAATGGCTTTTTGAATGGCTGATTTTGTTATCTCATTAAAGACGATACGACGCACGGTCTTGCCTTTAAGCAGCCCGCGCTCTTTTAGTATTTCATCTAAATGCCACGATATAGCCTCGCCTTCGCGATCTTGATCAGTCGCTAGGTATAGGGTGTCAGCTTTCTTTAGTGCTTTGATAATTTTGGCAACGTGCTTTTCGTTGCGCTCGATCAACTCGAACTTCATTTGATGACTGTTTTCAGTATCAACCGCGCCATCCTTACGAATCAGGTCACGCACATGACCATAGGATGCAAGAACTTTATATTCTTTGCCGAGGTATTTCTCGATGGTTTTGCATTTGGCGGGTGATTCTACAATGACGAGATTGTTGCTCATTATATTGGTGCTCTGGCCTGTTTTGATGGCTACGATTTGCTGACGCTATAAATGCGAAACCGCGACAATGTCGCGGTTCAGGTTATACCAAAAAGTGATTCTGTATTTCTGTATTAGTGCACGGTACCTTCGTGTTCGTCAAATACAAGGTCTTCCATTCTTGCGAATGCCGCCTCTTCACCCGGCTGGCTGAACAGCACCATAAGGACCACCCACTTGACATGTTCTACATCAATTTCCGCTGAATCTAGAGCCATGACGCGATCTATAATGAGCTCACGTTGCATGGCTGACAGGATGCCAACTTGCTCCAGATAAATAATATATCCGCGACATTCTGTATCCAGTCGGGTCATTTCAAAACGGCTGAATAAGCGTGAAGATCGGTTCAGAGGCTGATTGGCGAATGGGCGACCATTGCCCTCAGTCAGTTGCTCCAACCAGTCGAGTGCGCGATCAACCTGCATTTCAGCAAATCCAGCCGTCAGGAGTTCTTCACGCAATATCGCATGATCGGGTTCTTGCTCCTCTGCTGAGAAGTTTTCGAACATATACATGAGGACGTCAAGTACTGTTTCACCCATTAAAACCAACCCTTTATTGCTGCTTTGTGCCTTTTCGCTGGTAGCGCCCGCCCGAAAGCGATTCTATTTGACCTTCCAGCTCCAGTATTAGAAGCATGGATGAAACCTCTCCTGCCGTCAATCCACAGCGCTTAACCAGCCCGTCAACACTGACCGGATCCCAGCCCATTGCCGCCAGCAGTTTTTCATAACCTGCGGTTATTGCGCTATCTGCGGGCTTATTTGGCTCACGCCTCAGCTCTTCGCCCCCTGACTGGGTTTCCCGCAAGCGCGCAATGGCCTGTGGTGCGAGCTCTTCAATAATGTCGGCAGCGGCTTCGACCAGCTTGGCGCCTTGTTTGATCAGCCGATGACAGCCTTTGCTCTGGGGACTGTGGATAGAGCCGGGAATAGCGAATACCTCCCTGCCTTGCTCTGCAGCATAGCCTGCTGTGATGAGCGCACCGCTGTGGATACCCGCCTCGACCACCAACGTGCCCAGCGACAAGCCGCTAATGATTCGATTGCGGCGCGGAAAGTGATCTTTGTGCGGTTCGACCCCCGGCGGGAACTCGCTGACTAATGCGCCACACTGTTCTATTGCGGCGGCAAGCGTCGCATTTTTTGCCGGATATACCCTGTCTAGGCCGGTGCCGCAAACAGCGACAGTCGGTTTGCTCTGTTCTACGCAGGCACGATGCGCAGCGCTATCAATGCCGAGTGCCAGTCCACTGGTCACCGTAAAGCCGCTGTTGCTGAGATGCCGGGCAAATAGCGAGGCGGTTTCGACGCCGTTGGCTGTAGCACTTCGGCTACCAACAATCGCAATTTGCGGCAGACTGAGCAACACTGGGTTACCCACCACAAAAAGCGCGAACGGGCTCTGGGCAGCGTCTTTAAGCAGCGGTGGGTAGTCGACGTGATTCCAGCAAATAAGATGGTGCGCATCGTGGGTTAACCAACGTTCTGCCATGGCTAACCGGCGAACATCAGGATCAATAATAGCGTTTGCAGTGGCGGCACTTAAGCCACCTTCCATCAGTGTTGAAGCGGATTGATTGCAGATTTCAGTAACGCTGTCGAAGCTGGCCAGCAGCCGGGTGAGCGCTGCCGGACCTAATCCTGGCGCGAGGGCTAAGTGCAACCATCCCGCTACCTGCGTGCTTGTGCTCATTGATACGCCTCTGCCATTTACCCGCCTAAACTTAGACTGCAGACGTCGCTGTGTTAGCGCCGCTCTCCTAAAGAAAACGCCCGAACCAAGAGGCCGGGCGTGTGCGCAATACGGTAAGAGAAAGCCGCTTACGGATTGCGCAGCCGATCTCCTGTCCGGATTTCGCTGTAAGCTTCCATCACCAGTGCGTAGCTCGATGTCTCCATGGGCTTAAGGACCATTAGAATGCCGATACGCTCATCAGGCAACATGAATTTTTTACTCATACCACTGGAAACTTTTCTGTCATAGACCTCTTTGCCGGGCTGCCAGATCGACAGCACATACCCCGGCTCCATGCCATGCTCAAGCCCCCGATTGATGAGGACCATCTGATACTGACCGATACGAGAGACACCGTCTTTCACCGAAATAATCTGACCCTCTGTCTCCGTTTCGGGAGATCGAGGGTAAAAGTTCAGCGGCGGCAAAGTATCGACTTTTATTACCCGGTCGCCTTCTTTGGCTTCGCGGGTTGTATCGTTCAACATCATCTTAGCTGTATCGCCGTTGCTAACAATGGTGCCAGAGCCGATATAAATAATTTCGTAGCCCAGACGATCATTGGTCTCCGGATCGACGACTTTATCGCCCTGTCGAATCACACGATACACCTCGCCAATCTGCGGGTTTTTCAGGCCGCGGACGTAAACCTCATCGCCAGCACCGGCAATCATGGCATTCCTTAACGCTGCAATGTACGGCAGCTTTTGCATCTCCTGTTTGCTGGCAACACCGGCACGACTCAAAAATGCCGAAATCCGATCAAACGGTATAGTCGCGATTGCCGCATCGGCACTGTTCACCCGGACTCCGGGGACAATTTTCTCACTGGTGCCGCTCCGTTGAATAATGATCCTCGGCTTGCCTTCGAGCCAGACCAGCGTGAGCACATCGCCGGGGTAAATAAGGTGTGGATTTTCTATCTGCGGATTCACGTCCCAGATTTCGGGCCAAAGCCATGGGTCACGGAGAAACATTGCCGATATATCCCACAGCGTGTCGCCTTTGACCACGGTGTAGCGCTCTGGGTGGTCGGCGTTAAGCACCACCTCGACTACGGTGCCAGATTGCGCAGCAGCCGAAACACTAAACGGGGTGGCCGCAGTAACAGTGTTGCCAATAAGCAGCGTTGCAGCCAGAAGGCCAAAGCAGCTGAGCCGCCTTGTCGAAAAAATTTTCATGGGCACATCATCCCTTAGCTCAATTCCATCATGCGCAGCACGTCGGCGCTGCTATAATTCTGCACATCTGGGCGCAGTTAAACTGTGACTTAGTCTATAACACCAACATCAAATAATTGGGTTCTACCGTAACTACCTGCTGATATAGCATAATATTAGCGCCAAATTATAGCTTTAAGCAGTAAATGTTTTAGGGAATTCATGGCTTTACTAACAATACTCGAGTACCCCCATCCGCGTCTGCGGATTAAGGCTGCGCCCGTTGCTGCGGTGAACGACACTATCCGGCAGTTGGTGGATGACCTGTTTGAAACCATGTATGCCGCGCCCGGCATCGGTTTAGCGGCAACTCAGGTTGATGTTCATCAGCGCCTGCTGGTTTTGGATGTGTCTGATGACCAGAGCCAGTCGATGTGCTTTATTAATCCGGAAATTATTGCCCGCGATGGCGCTGAAATAAGTGAGGAAGGTTGCTTATCAGTGCCTGGCGTATACGAAGGCATTGAGCGTGCGCAGCATATACGGGTTCGTGCGCTCGATCGCGACGGCAATTCATTTGACATGGACGCAGAGGGTCTGTTGGCCGTTTGTATTCAGCATGAAATAGATCACCTCGATGGGAAGTTATTTGTTGACTACCTTTCCGAGCTAAAACGGCAGCGCCTTAAAAAGAAACTTGTTAAGGCGCAAAAACAGGCATCGGTGACTGCATGATTCGGTGCAAACTGAACGCCGATTATTAGAACCAACACTGGCCCAGGCAGCAGCTGACGGCACCAGGAATAACTGATGCGTATTATTTATGCTGGCTCACCCGAATTCGCCGTGCCGGCGCTGCAGGCGCTAATCAACTCCGATCACAATGTGGTTGCGGTGCTAACTCAACCCGACCGGCCTGCTGGGCGTGGGCGGAAACTCACCCCGCCTCCGGTTAAAGTGCTTGCCGCAGAGAGCCATCTGCCCGTGTTGCAGCCCCAGTCCTTGCGGGACAAAGCCGTGCAGCAGCAGCTGTGCGATCTGCGTCCCGATTGCATGGTAGTGGTTGCTTACGGCCTCATCCTTCCGCAAACAGTGCTCGACATACCCAGATACGGTTGCGTGAATCTGCATGCCTCCTTATTGCCACGCCATCGTGGTGCGGCACCTGTGCAGGCCGCAATTCTTGAGGGTGATGCGATGACTGGTGTTTGCCTGATGCAGATGGAAGCAGGCTTGGACACTGGCCCGGTTTTGCTTACAGAAAAAACCGATATAGGTTCTTACGAAACCACCGGTGAGCTCACGGCACGTCTGGCGGATATTGGACAGGATTTGCTGATGCGAGGCCTTCCGGCTTTGGCTGCTGATAAGCTGACACCGCAGGCTCAGGCTGACGATGGCGCAAGCTACGCGGGCAAAATAGCCAAGGCCGAGGCCAACATCGACTGGGTATTAAGTGCGACTGAAATTGCTCAGCGGGTTAGGGCGTTTAACCCATGGCCGGTGGCGCAGACGTTGCTCAATGGTCAGCAGTTCCGAGTCTGGCGCGCAATTACCGATGATGGGCTCATCGATCAGTGCCATCCCGGCGAAGTTATTGAGCTGAGTGCCGCCGGTCTGGTTGTGCAGGCAGGCAGCGGTGTGTTGATTCTTCAGGAAGTACAGCTGCCGGGTAAGCCACGAGTGGCCATTCAGGATATGCCCGGAGTCCGAGATCTGTCTGGCACGGTGTTGGGCGTATGAGCGCTTCGGCCGGAAAAATTGGCGCTGCCAGCCGGGCCGCTGCCGCTGCTGCAGTCGATGCAGTTATTCATAACGGGCGCTCTCTTGAGCAGGTTATTCCCGAATGTCTGACAGAGCCCCTGAGCCCTCGGGATGTCACGTTAGTTAAGGCGCTGGTCTATGGCGCGTTGCGTGGTCATTGGTTGCATCAATACTTAATTTCGAAGCTGTTAAGCAAGCCAGTGAAGAAAAAAGATCTTGTTCTGGAATCGCTTTTGTCGGTCAGCTTGTTTCAGTTACTTGAGTCCGACCAACCGGATTTTGCCGTGGTGTCTGCGTCTGTCGATGCTGCTGCAGTGCTGGGCCGCCCACATGCTCGCGGGTTAGTGAATGCGGTGCTGCGCAATTTTTTACGTCAGCGCGACGTGTTGCTTAAAGCGGCAATGCAGGAGCCCGCCGCCCGCTATCGATTGCCCGTTTGGTTGTTAGATCGCCTGCGCAGCAGTTGGCCCGCCACCTGGGAAGCGATTGCTGCCGCGAGCAACCTGCAGGCACCGATGTGGATCCGTGTGAATCAGCAACGCACTTCTGTGTCTGATTATCAGCAGCAGCTGAAAACCGGCATTAATTTGTCGGCTGAATCTTCAGATGTTTGTCCGGGTTCACTAAAGCTTGAGTCGGCTGTGCGTGTGGAGATGTTGCCAGGGTTTGGGTCGGGCCATAGCAGCGTTCAGGATATTGCCGCGCAATTGGCGGCAACTATTATGTCGCCAAAATCAGGTGAAAAAATACTCGACGCGTGCGCTGCACCAGGTGGTAAGACCGGGCATCTGGCCGAACTGAGTGCTTATGGTGCTGACATTACGGCTCTCGATCACTCCGCTGAGCGCATGCAACGTATTACTGAGAACCTTGAGCGGATTGGTGCAAACGCTACGCTGGTGGTGGGCGATGCGGCAGCGCCTGAGGGATGGTGGGATGGTGAGCTGTTTGACCGTGTGCTGCTGGACGCCCCTTGCTCGGCAACCGGGGTCATTCGGCGTCATCCAGATATTCCGTTACTTCGGCGCGATAGCGATATCTCTGCGCTAGCTGATTTGCAGAAGCGCATGCTGGCAGCTTTATGGTTGGTCCTTAAGCCGGGCGGGCAATTGTTGTACACCACATGCTCTGTGTTGCCGATTGAAAACCAAAGTGTGGTTGCAACTTTTCTGCAAGCTCATTCAGAGGCCCGCGTGCTGCCTGTAGACCGGCTAGAACATGTTGCTGCCACGCACACGGGTCCGGGGCATCAGTTGCTGCCGGGCAATCCACTTGACAGTGATGGCTTCTACTACGCACTAATAGAGAAAGCTGCAGAATGAGTGGCGCCGGCGAATGAGTCAGCCATCATTACCCGTTTCAGCTGGTGTGAATATATTTCCGCAGCTCTGGCGGCAAAGCTGCGCTAGCTCGGTTATCAGCTTCTTTGTATGGTTGCGCGTTGTACGTGTTCCAGAATAGCGTGGTTCCGGTTAGTGAGTCTTTGGCTAATGCAGCCAGCGCTTTACCAGTGTAGGTTGTTTCAAGATGCACATCTTCTGTGCGAGCCATTAATTGCACGGCATCTGCGGCGCTAGCGGTTTCGTGCGCGTAGCCTGTGCCGAATTCATCATCACGGTGCATGACATTACTGCGCGGATCTTTGAGCAGTGGTATTGCGTTATCCAGTGTGTGCAGCAATAAATTTGTGTCGTTGAACAGCCGGCAGTGAGCCGCCGAGCCGCTGATTGCAGGCGGTGTAACCTGAGTGGCAATAATTAGACCGCTGATACCTGCCAGTCGTAAACCGAGGCTGAGTCCGGTCACGCTGCCCGAGGTTCCGCAGGCAAGATAGATCCTGTCAGGCTTGGGCATGTCGCCCGCCACAATTTGTGCTGCAAGCTCAAGTCCGGCATTAACGAAACCAATGGTACCTATTGCCGATGAACCTCCGAAGGGAATGTCGTAAAACCTGCGTTCATCTGTCTCCAGTCGCTGTTTAATCTCTGCAGCGGCAGCAAGCACCTCCGGATAATTGCCCGCATGAACAAGATGGGTGCCGAGTTGCAGGTGGTAACGCAAAGTCTTGCCGACCTTGGGTGAGTTAGGTTGGTCGGTGATCACAACATGGCAGCTCAGGCCATATTGTTGCGCATAGATAGAGGTAGCAAGGGCATGATTTGAGCCAGCTGCACCATAGGTAATTACATCAGTGCACCCCTGTTTCAGAGCATCGGCAAGCAAAAACTCCAGCTTGCGAACCTTGTTGCCGCCATAGAGTTCTCCGGTAAGTTCATCATGTTTGAGCCAGATGTCAGCATTCAGGTGTTCGCTGAGCCCGCTCAATCGATTCACCGGCGTTGGAATATCGGCAATAGGAACGATGGGCAAGGTACCGGAGAGGGACGGATAGAGTCGAAATATCGGTCTCACTGGCCCGTTCCAATGCCGGCATCAAAGCGACCGTCCGGGTAAAAGCGGATTTTAGCGTCTGGGAAATCCAGCAGGCTTAGTTCGCTAATCATTTTCCAAGCACGCTGCTTTGGGTCGCGCTGTGGACCGTCCGGACGGACCTGAATGTACGAGGTCACCGAGCCGCCAATGAGTTTTCCGGTGCCATCCAATTCAACTAACAAAACCGGCGCATAGCCTTTGTTATCGCTAACGCTAATGCCGTAATAGGTGGCGAAGTTGCCCAGACTGTAGGCGATGGCTCTGTCCTTATAGATTTCGATAGCGCGCGGAATATGTGGACCATGTCCGATAACCAGGTCTGCTCCGGCATCAATCATGGCATGCGCAAACGCGACGACGTCTCCACGTTTTTCACCGTAGGCATACTCCATGCCGAAGCCAAGGCGTTCGCCACCATTGCCGCCTTCGGCGCCGCCGTGAAAAGAGATGATGACAATGTCGTTGGCGGCAGCGAGTGCCGCAATCTGCGGAAGGTATTTTTCGTAGTCCAGTAAGTCATGTGAACCTCGGGTGGGCGAAAATGCCATTAATGCATAGCGTAAGTCGCCGCGACTCCAGCGTGCGACATCGCCCTCCCGGCCCGAATGCAAAATGCCTGCAGCCTGCAATGCGCTCATTGATGCATCGCGGCCGGTTTCGCCAAAATCAACCGCGTGATTATTGGCAAGACTCATTACATTAAAACCAGCACTGGCAAGATGGGCCGCATAACGACTGGGAGTGCGAAACAGATAGCAAGCTTTGGGGTTTTGGCAGGTTTTTTCCGCTTCGCCGCCATCCATTAATACGCCTTCCAAATTGCCGAAGACTACGTCTGCGCCTTGGAGCTCAGCAGCAGCACCAGCCAGAAAAGCAACGCCATCGTTGTCAGGCAAACGGTCTTCCGGGTAGTCTGAGCCGAGCATGATATCGCCGGTGGCAGCAATAGTGACCCGTAATTTTGTTTTATCGATGGATGCTATGGGGGGAGCGGGTTTTGCATTTGCCGGAATTGCGGCTTTGGCCTGTCTTGTGGTTGCTGCTGAGGGTGTTTTAGTGATGCCAGAGCAGCCACTGAGCAAGATGGCGGTCAGCAGCAAGCCGCAGAGAACACACCCTTGGCTGCGGTGTTTAATCACTGACCTTCATGGGCAAGGGGGCGAACTCCAGGGCAATGAGCTGGCTGAGGGTGCGGTTAACATTGCTCAAGTCAGACATCGGGCCAATAAGAACACGGTGAATGGCTTTGCCGTCGACGTCGACTTCTTGGATGTGGGCAACGATACCGCTTAATGCCAGTCTGGCTTTTAGCTGGTCTGCATCTGCATTTGTGGAGAATGACATGACCTGCAGAACGTAAGAGCCAGGGTCCTCTATGCTTTGAGGTGGCGGTTTTGGCTTGCCCCGAAAGTCCTCGTCCGGCACCCGGTAATTTTGTTCCTGCAGCCAAATATAGAAATCATACTCGTCGCGCACACTGTCAGCCGCAAGCTCTGACGTTTCCGGAACGCCCTTGAGGGGCGCCTCTTTGTTCTTCTCAACAAGAGCCGCTGCATTAGTTCGATCTTTCATGTAGATACCAGCGGCAATGGTCAGGCCAATGCTCAGCCCCACCATTAGCCAAACCCACCCTGCTGCTTGTTGCTGCTTTTTCTTCCGCCCTGCTTTGCGTTTTGTCGCCATCGATCTGTCCCGTTGCCCCGCTGCTTACATGCTGTCGGGCGCGCTAACGCCTAATAGAGTGAGACCATTGCGCATGACCTGCGCCGTTTGTTGTGCCAAAAACAGACGAGCGTTCCTGAGTTCAGCTTCGTCTTCGAGAAACAGGCAGGCGTTGTACCAAGCGTGAAAGTCCTGAGCAACGTCTTTCAGATAATGCACGATGTGCTGAGGTGCTTTCTGACGCGCAGCGAGTTCTACCATCTCAGGAAACTGACTGAGGCGAACCAATAGCGTTTTTTCCTGCCCGGCATTTAAGCGGCTTAACTGCTCAATGCCCAGCGCTTCATCGTAGCCTAAAGACTGGCTATTGAGCTCGCGAAACACGCTGGCGATGCGGGCATGCGCATACTGCAGGTAATACACAGGGTTTTCATTGCTCTTTGATTTAGCAAGGTCCAGGTCGAATTCAAGGTGCTGTTCGTTAGAGCGCATTACAAAGAACAGCCGAGCAGCGTCATCACCGACTTCCTGACGGAGTTCGCGCAGGGTGATGAACTCGCCTGAGCGAGTGGACATCTGTACCTTTTCGCTGCCGCGAAACAGCACCACAAACTGCACCAGATCAACTTCCAGAATTTCCGATGGTTGGCCCATAGCATCCATTCCGGCGCGCACTCGAGGGACGTAGCCATGATGATCAGAGCCCCATATGTCAATGAGCTTGTTAAACCCACGATCAACTTTGTTCAGATGGTAAGCAATATCGGAAGCAAAGTACGTGGTGCGACCATTATCACGAACAACAACACGATCTTTTTCATCGTCATAGTCAGTTGCACGGAACCAGACAGCACCTTCTTTTTCATAGGTGACGTTGTTGCTTGCGAGAAGGGTCAATGCTTTTTGCACGGCACCATCGTCACTGAGGCTTTTCTCTGAAAACCATTCATCGTAACTGACGCCGAATTCACCCAGATCATCTTTTATATCATCGAGAATACTATTTAGAGCAAACTCAATCACCCCGCGGAATCGCTCGCTACCGAGAGACTCATTGGCATTCGCGATGAGCGCGTCGAGATGCCCATCCGCATTGCCATCCGGGCCATCTGCAGGGAGGTCCGTGAATAGCGCCGCGGGTAATTCCGACAGTTCAGGCTGCTGCTGTTGCAGAGCCGCAGCAATGTCGAGTATGTAATTGCCCCGATAGGCACCTGATGGAAAACTTAAGCTGTGTCCGGCTTGTTCGAGCAGGCGCAGCCATGTGCTCAGACCGAGGATATCCATCTGCCTTCCGGCGTCATTGACGTAATACTCTTTTCGCACCTCGAAACCATTGGCGCTGAGCAGATTGGCCACGCAGGCACCGTAGGCAGCATGGCGACCGTGGCCAACATGCAAGGGACCCGTTGGGTTGGCTGAAACAAACTCTAAAAGCACCCTTTGGTCTTTGCCGTTGTCATTGTGTCCGTAAATAGCGCCGCTTGACCTGATGCGAAGCAGTTCCTGATGAAACGCCGCATCAGTCAAATAAAAGTTAATAAACCCGGGCCCCGCAATAGCCGTTTTCTCGAGCAGCTCAGAGGCAGGCAGTTGGTCGATGATCAGTTTTGCGATATCGCGGGGTGACTTGCGCAACGGTTTTGCCAGTTGCATGGCCACATTGCTGGCGAAGTGACCGTGCGCGAGATCGCGAGTGCGCTCTACAGCGATCGTGACACCGTCCAGAGTCGTTTGGGCAGACCCTAGACCGTTGAGCGCCTCACGTAGAAGTGTTTCGACGACAAGTTTCATAAGTAATCACTGCTGTAGTTGCGGTAGCCGCAGTTATGCGGTCCGCATTTCCGGAATGGCGATTCTATACGTTGCGCGCCGCCGGCGCTAAAAAAGCTCGATAGGATCGACATCAATCGACCAGCGGGCCTTTCTCGAGATCGGCGATTCCACCAGATGCTGACGCCATGAGGTCAGCATGGCCTGAAGGGTCGGCCGATGCTCTGCTTGCAGCAATATTTGCGCGCGCCAGCGTCCTGCCCGCCGCTCCATTGGCGCGCTGGCCGGCCCGAGAATCCTCACGCCACCCGGGTTGATCTGGTCTGCTCCAGCTCTTGCAGCGGCTAGAAATTGATAGAGAGTGTCCTTGCTGCTGCCCTCTGCGCGCAGCAATGCAAGGTGACTGTAAGGCGGCCATGCTGTTAATTGCCGCTCGGCGAGCGCCTGTTCTGCATAGCCCGTATAGCCTTTTTTGAGCAGAGTCTGCAGCTGCTGATGCTCCGGGTATAGGGTTTGGATCCAAACTTCGCCGCTGCGGTCTGCGCGCCCGGCCCGACCCGACACCTGAATAAAATTTTGTGCCAGTCGCTCACCACTGCGGAAGTCGGTACCGAACAGTCCCTGATCCGCATCGAGCACGCAGACCAAGGTCACATTCGGGAAATCATGTCCTTTCGTGAGCATCTGCGTGCCAAGTAAAATACGTGCACGACCGCTGCGTATTATTTCAAGATGCTTTTCGATGCTGCCTTTGCGGCGCGTTGAGTCGCGATCAAGGCGGACAATAGTTTCTTCTGGAAACAAATGTTTGATGGCTGTTTCGACTCGTTCCGTACCCTGCCCCAGCGGCACCAGCTCGCCGCCGCATTTCGCGCAAACCTCAGGCAAGCGGGATTCGAATCCGCAGTGGTGGCAGACGGCCAGTTTGCGCTGCTGATGCGCGACCAGCCGCGCATCACAGCGCGGGCATTCCAGACAACTGCAGCAGCTAGTGCAAAAGAGTGTTGGCGCGAATCCGCGCCGATTGAGATAGATCAGCACTTGTCCGTTATTGCCGAGATGTCGGCCTATGGCATCAATCATGGGCTGCGTTAATCCGTCAGTTGCCGGATAGCGCTGCAGGTTAATCAAGTTAACTTCGGGCTGGCGCGCACCGCCGGCCCTGAGGGGTAAGCGCAGACCTTGATAACGTCCGGCAGCCGCATTTGCCAGCGTTTCGAATGATGGGGTCGCCGAGCCAAGCACAACCGGGATTTTTAACTTGTTGCCGCGCACTACTGCCAAATCGCGGGCCGAGTAGCGAAAGCCTTCTTGCTGCTTTAGTGAGGCGTCATGCTCTTCATCGATAACAATCATTCCAGGCCGGTTGAGTGCCGTAAAAATTGCGGAGCGAGTGCCTATAATAACGCCAGCTGTGCCATTGCTGGCATCTAACCAAGCTTGTGTGCGCTCCGTGTCATTGAGATTTGAATGCATGACGACGACCGTGGTTGCTAGTCGTTCCTTAAAACGAGAGACCAGCTGTGGGGTCAATCCAATTTCAGGAACCACGACTAATGTTTGTTTCCCAGCACCGAGCTGTTGTTCGATCAGGCGCAGGTAAACCTCGGTTTTTCCGCTGCCGGTTACCCCATCAAGCAGCCAGGTTTTGCTGTTGGCTGGAGTAATTTGATCCACAGCTTGCTGCTGGTCGGCGTTGAGCTGCGGTCCGGTTTTCAATGGCAGATCTGGCGGCAGCGCCTTTTCCAGTTCCGCGGTGAACTTCGCTGCAAATGCTTTCTTTTGTAGCTCGCGGACGGCGCGCTGCCAGCCATCATGAACTGCGGCTAGGGCCGTGCTGTTTTGCTCCCCGCTGTAAAGAGCCTGAAGAATCTGCCTTTGAACCGGGGCTTTAATTGCTGCTGCATCGAGTGCCGCGACACCCTTTTCAGTGATGCGCCAACGCGATTCGGTCGCGCCGGAGACCTTCTGTCCTTTTCGCAGCCCCGCCGGCAACGCTGCCGCAAAAACTTCGCCTGGCGGGTGCTGATAATAGACCGCAGCCCAGTTGAGCAGCTCGACCAACGAGCTGTCGAGCAGTGGCACTCTATCAATAATCTGCTTGGCCCTCTTTAAGCGTTCAGGTGCAATAGTTGTGGTTGCGGCAAGTGCTGCGATAACGCCAATTCGCTCGCTGCGGCCGAAGGGCACGCTAATCCGCTGTCCGACCATGGGCTCGGGCCCTCCGGTGGGGGCCAGATAATCGTACAGTTCATGCAATGGCGCTTTAAGTGCAACGCGGAGTATGGTCGAGCTCATAAGCTTTGATAACGTTTCGTAAAAAAAACCGACATGACATAAGTTGTCCACAAAATCTGTGGATAACTGTGTGGACTAACCGGAAAAAAAAGCGGGGTACCCGCGCAGTCAGGTCATTTGTGCCAGTTTGGTTAAAAAATGAACAATAACAACTTATATAAATAAATCAATAATTTAAGGCCTAATTGTAAGTCCCTCTTGGTTCAATCAGGCCTAATTAATTGGTGCACCGCAGGGAATGTGCATAACTGGACTATGTCCAAGTGACCGCCGACCCCTCTCAGGGGCATTTTGCCCCATTTTAGTGCAAAAAACCGACCGACAATCGCGTGCAAGGCCGCAACGGGCGAGCGGTTTTTTCTGATAAAGGCGAATCCTTTTCCACTGGCGCTGTTACACGCGGTCAGTTCCGCTGGTGCATTTCCCCGATTCTCGCGGGGACACTCTCCGCTTATGCTAGAGGTTAACCGTGAGCGTGGCGATTACAAGTACGGGCATGGAGAATAACGGTTTTTTGACGGAGGACGGCGCATTGACGCATGCCCAACACCGACCTCGCCGAGCGCGAAGACCCAAGATATCAGTTGTGTGTGGATAATAACTCGCCAGGCAGACGTTATCGGAAGGTAAAGGTTTAGCGTGTTGCTTTTTTTTGTAGACGCTGCAAGATAGGAGGCGTTCAAGGCTTCAGCAGGCTCATTGATGGACACCACCGAGTACATCAAAAATCTGAGTCAACAGGTGCTGCGCACCGACGCATCCGGCATGCCTCTTGAGTGGATCGATTACCGTGATGCGGCTAGACTCTATTACACCAATCAGGTCGCTTATGCCTGTGGGCAGCCCTTGTATCAAATTCATGGTGGCTTTTCTGCTGCCACGGGCGAACGTTCTATTATCGAAGTGAATTCAATTATTGCGACTATGGGTCATTCGACCAATCATGCCGAGCGTCGCAACAATTACGTGCCTCCGGTAAACAACAAAACCCTGTTTCGCCGTGATGCTAACCTGTGCATGTACTGCGCCACGCGCTTTTCTGAGCGCGATTTAACCCGTGATCATATTACGCCAGTTAGTCAGGGTGGAAGGGACGTTTGGGCTAACGTTGTTGCAGCCTGTAGGCGCTGCAACAACCACAAAGGCGGGCGAACGCCCGAGCAGGCCGGCATGGAGCTTATCGCAGTGCCGTTTATACCCACCTATGCCGAATACATCTATCTAAAGGGCCGCCGTGTACTGGCCGATCAAATGGAATTTTTGCTGGCGCATTTTCCACGCACCAGTCCGCTTCATAAACGCTTGAGCGGACACCTCGGGACAGGTCGGTTTAATTCAGCCTTGCTGAGTTAGCATAGGCTTCTATGGTCTATGCGATTGATGCCAGTGTGTATATTTTCCGGGCGTGGTTTTCTATGCCCGACACCATGGTCGATGACAGCAATGATCCGGTGAATGCGGTGTATGGATTTACGCGATTCATTGGGGACTTTCTCGAGTCGGCAAACCCTGACCTCGTCGCCGTTGCTTTTGATCAGAGTCTCGGCAGTTGCTTTCGAAACGATATCTATCCCCAATACAAAGCCAATCGTGACCCGGCTCCGGAGGAGTTGAAGCAGCAGTTTCGGCGTTGCCAACAGGTTGTCAGTGCTCTGGGACTGGCTGATTTCAGTGAGGCCCGGTTTGAGGCGGATGACCTGATAGGGACTGTTATTGCGCGCATGCGTGCCGAGGGTGTCGCAGGCACTATCGTTAGCTCTGATAAAGATATGGTTCAGTTGTTACGCGATGGTGACGTCATGTGGGATTACGCGGGCAATCGTCGGGTGGGTTATCACGACGTTCCTGCCCAGTACGGTATCCGGCCGGAGCAGATGATCGATTATTTGGCTTTGGCTGGTGATGCGGTGGATAACATCCCAGGGGTGCGCGGTGTGGGTCCGAAAACCGCAAGTGCTTTGTTGGCTCATTTTAAATCGCTAGATGATTTATACGCGGATCTCGGCTCGGTTGCCCAGTTAAGCTTTCGCGGTGCGAAGACAATGGCCCGTAAGCTTGAAGAGCATCGTGATCAGGCCTATCTATCGCGCGAGCTGAGCACAATTCATTGTGATGTGCCGGTGAATACCAGCGTGGCAGTATTGAAACGTCGCGCTCCAGATCTGGGCGCGCTGCACCATCTTTATGATCAGGCTGGTTTTGGCACAGCACTGCGCCGTCAGGCTGAGCGTATTGCTGACAAGTTCGATGCATCAAGGCTATAGAAACTGCGTGAATTTATTTGAATTGCTTTAGAGGTTTTATCAATGAGTGAAGGGAATATTAAGTCGATTCTAAATGAGGAGCGCCTGTTTCAACCGCCAACAGATTTTGTACAGCAAGCAGCGCTAAGTTCTACCGAGCTTGAGCAGCGCTATGCGTTGGCAGCCGAAGATAGCAATGCCTATTGGGAAAAAATGGCAGCGGAGTTAATTGCCTGGGACAAGCCCTGGTCGCAGGTGCTCGATGATAGCAAAGCCCCTAACTACAAATGGTTTAGCGGCGGTGAGCTGAATGTTTCAGCAAACTGCCTTGACGTGCACCTTGAAACCCGGGCCAATAAGACAGCCATTATTTTCGAAGGTGAACAGGGTGACGTGCGGCATATCAGTTATGCCGAGCTGACCAGTGAAGTCCGTCGATTTGCGAATGCACTGAAGGCAAGCGGCATAAGCTGTGGTGATCGCGTTGTCATTTATATGCCGATGGTTCCTGAAGCCGTTGTCGCGATGCAGGCCTGTGCACGAATAGGCGCTATCCATTCGGTGGTATTTGGCGGGTTTTCTGCTATAGCGCTTCGCGATCGTATAAATGATGCCGGAGCACGAATGCTCATTACCGCCGATGGCGGGTTCCGCGGCGGCTCGCCTGTCGAACTTAAGCATGCGGCGGATGAGGCCTTGGCGGGTGGCTGTCCAACCATCGAGCAGGTCATCGTTTTGCAGCGGACTAAGCAGGACGTGCCGATGAAAGCTGGACGTGATATCTGGTGGTCGGATGCAATAGCAGGGCAGTCAGATGAGTGTGCGCCGTTACCGGTTGAAGCATCTCATCCACTCTTCTTGTTGTACACATCGGGCTCCACCGGCAAACCCAAAGGGGTGCAACACGGCTCAGCCGGTTACCTACTGAATGCCAGACTCACCTATGAAATGGTATTTGATTATCATGAAAGTGATATTTTCTGGTGCACAGCTGATGTTGGTTGGATTACAGGTCATTCTTATGTGGCATATGGACCGTTGGCCGCCGGAGCCACTATTCTGATGTATGAAGGCTCACCGACGGTTCCTGATGCGGGGCGCTTCTGGAAAATTTGC
>Ga0206677_10001988_pt1 | contig 18536 bp, 19 predicted proteins | sample M130m12015metaG_FD_155475 | JGI IMG/M metagenome (GOLD analysis project Ga0206677, IMG submission 155475) | Ammonia-oxidizing marine archaeal communities from Monterey Bay, California, United States - M1 30m 12015 | ecosystem: Environmental > Aquatic > Marine > Intertidal zone | place: USA...
GCTTAGGAAATATTGGCGCCCTTGCCAGCAAACCAGTTATGGAAGGCAAGGGTTTGCTCCTGAAAACATTCGCTGATATCGATGTTTTCGATATTGAAGTCGATACAGAAGACCCTGAAACATTCATAGAAACCGTGGTCAACATCGCCAAAACATTTGGTGGCATTAACCTTGAAGACATCAAGGCACCTGAATGCTTTGAAATTGAACGACGCATTGCGGAAGCGACCGATATCCCAGTGATGCACGATGATCAGCACGGTACTGCAATCATTTCTGCTGCTGCATTATTGAACGCCGTCGAACTTCAAGAAAAGGAACTTTCCGAAATCAAAGTGGTTGTCATCGGAGCGGGTGCAAGCGCCATTGCTTGCGCCAACCACTACGTCGCCATCGGCGTCACTCGGTCGAACATCGCCATGGTTGACAGCAAAGGCATTGTCACCAAAGCAAGATTGGAAGCGGGAGAGTTGAACGAATACAAGGCTCCGTTCGCTCACGATCGAGAGGCAGGCGACCTTGCCGATGCACTCAATGGGGCTGATGTCATGCTCGGCCTTTCACGAGGGGGACTGGTGAGCAAAGAGATGATTGCTTCCATGGCGCCGAACCCGATTGTGTTCGCTCTCGCCAATCCTACACCGGAAATCCTGCCTGAAGAAATTCTCGAAGTTCGCCAAGACGCAATCATCGCGACCGGACGGTCAGATTATGCGAACCAAGTCAACAATGTGCTCGGGTTCCCGTACATCTTCCGAGGCGCACTCGATGTACGAGCCACGGACATTACACAGGGGATGAAAATGGCTGCGACCCGGGCCTTAGCAGCGCTGGCTAAGGAACCAGTTCCGGATTACATTTCTGCGGCTTACGACGGCGCAGTCATGCAGTATGGCCCAGATTACATCATCCCAAAACCATTCGATCGCCGAGTGCTACTTTGGGAGGCTTCGGCTGTTGCACAAGCTGCTGTTGATGAGGGCGTAGCCCGTGTCCAACCTGAGGATTTCTCGATCAAGAAATACCGTGAGGAACTTGAGGCTCGGCTTGGCCAATCCTATTCCATTATGCGCCATGTCATCAACCAGGTTCGTGGACGAGGAAAACGCATCGTCTTCCCCGAAGGCGACAACGAAATGGTGATTCGAGCAGCGGCCCAGTTGGTCGATCAGAAAATCTGTTATCCAATTCTTCTAGGGCCAGAAAAGCGCATCCGTAGTATGGTTGAGGATTTGAGTCTTCACTTCGAGTACGAAGTCTATGATCCGCGAAAAGACGAGCGGAGAAAAGGCATCTATTCTGAGTCGATGTTGGACCGACGTAACCGAAAAGGAATGACGGTTGCTGACGCCGCAAGACTGTTGAAATCGCGTCCTTACTTTGCCAGCCAAATGGTGGCCAATGGAGATGCAGATGGCTTTGTTGGGGGTGTATCGAGAAATTACGCCGATGTCTTGCGCCCAACGCTTGAGTTGATTGGTGCTGACGACGATGCTCATTGCATTGTTGGGTGTTACATGATGAACGTCAAAGGTCGAACGATTTTCCTTGCTGATGCCACTGTCAATGTGTACCCCGACAGCCGAACTCTTGCTGAAATTGCAGTTCAGACAGCCAAGGTAGCGCGCCGATTTGGTGTTGCCCCCGTGGTTGCAATGCTCTCCTTCTCGAACTTTGGAAGCAGCCGAGCTCAACGTTCTGAACGGATTGAGGACGCCATTGAATTCGCACGTGAACTTGACCCGTCCCTCGTGATCGACGGCCCGATGCAAGCAGATACGGCCTTGAACGGCGATGTGCAAGGCGAGTACCCATTCATGGAATTCACCGGTGCAGCGAATGTTCTGGTGCTTCCAAATCTTGCAGCAGCCAACATTGCTTACAAATTACTCGAGGAATTGGGTGACGCAGAAATGACCGGGCCAATCCTCGAAGGAATGGCGCAACCCGTACAACTGGTTGCTCGTCAAGATGGTGTCCGTCACATTGTCAATATGGCAGCGATTTGTGCAGCGGATGCAATCCGTCAAGAACCGTACTGGGAGAGTTTGGTCGACCCTGTGGAAGAGAAGTGAATTCACACTTCGTCATAGGACACAGTTGGTCGACGAGGGCGCCAAAACGCCCCCGTTACAAAACCGGCGCAAAGGCCACCGAAAAGCAAGTTTGGCCATCCTGACACAGCATAGTCTCCCATGCCCCTGAGGATCGGAATCACAAACGAAGGAATCACGCCAAGCAACACGGTGCACACCACTTCAGTGCGGATGTTCGATGCCATGTCTGCTGAACCGGGAACCCGTTTTGGAGCACCTTGTCGAATCGGCGTGACGACGAGCCGAGCGACGATCCCTTTGACAGGACGATCGAGGGGAACGCTTGAGAGCGCGGTGATCCCCTCTTTCGATGGATGAGTTTCAATGGCAGCCCGATGCAGTGCCATCGGACCAAGGCCTTCGAACCTTCGAGGGCGTCCATCCATCATTGCGCCACGATAATTTGAGTTGATCGCATCCGCTAACACTTCGACTTGTTTTTTTCCAAGGCCGAGTCCGAGTGCTTCTTGCGCACACCGCCACTCTGCTTCCGAAGGGCACCGCACTTCCCATTGAGTTGCATCGTCCAATCCTGCAACGCCAGCATCGATCAGGGATTGTCCAGCGTTCATGAAGGCCTTCAGTGTTTCAGCAGTGACTCGAAATTGTTCGCCACCTTTCCCATCTTCCGTGCCGACAAGAGCGTTGTAATCGTCGCCAGTTAGCGGTTTCGTCATGATGTAATATGCTGGTAGGCGTACTTCATGCCTCGGTCGTTGACCTGCATAAATCCAGCCTCCCTTATCTGTTCCAAGGTGCATTGATTGCGCCTCAATTCGTTGGAACTGCAAGCCTGAAAGCGTGATGAACTCCAACGGTATCCCTCACTTGAGCGTGCCTTCCATACGACGGTACCATGCCATACCTTTCTCGTGGTCTTCCAAGAGAGCGAACTGTGGGAACGGGGAAATTGAGCGGGTGTACCCAAAGACTGCGAAGTCAACAAGGTCTGGAGAGTCGCCTCCGAAGAAAGGCTTCGTGCCGTGTTCACTTGTGAATTCGGTCAGCAAGTCGTGCCAGAGTTTCTTTGGGGTCCTGCCATCCTTTTTGACTCGCTTTTTTGCAATGATGCCCCACATGATTGGGAAGCCAGCCCATGCATAGAGGCGTTTCGAAATGAATCCGAATTTCTCTATTTTTGAGATTCTTGTTGTGGTCTTTAGGGCTGATCCAAGTGTACCATAGAGGATTGGAACGGTTGCTTTGGAGACTTTTGCGTCCGCCCATTCGAGCCATTTTTGTTGCCGTTCTGCATCACCGGTGGCTGCCAATTTCCCGCCATTGTATGCTGCATCGATGTGCTTCATTACGGGGGTGGAATCGACAAAGTGTTCGCCTTTTTCATCGGTGAACACAGGTACCTTTCCCCAATCGCCAGCAAAAGCCACAGATTTTTTGATTTTCATTCCATTGACTGGCACGTACTCTACCTCCATGCCAATGTGTTCAATGACGCCCCGGACCTTCCAGCAGAAAGGACAGGTGTGGAGGATGTGGAGGGTTGGAGTTTGACCCATGATTGGGCCTATCGCCTCCCCTTCTTCAAGCCTCGTTATCGTTCAATGGGGCGGGTTTCCAACCAGATTTCCAGAAATCGAGGTCGTCCAACCACTCCATCCATTCTTCATCTGAACAACTCAACAACCGGAATGCACGTGCTTCCAATCCTTCTCTGTTGGCGGCTGTCAGGACGCCTTGTTCGAATGCGTCATGCCATTCAACCTGCATGTGCCGAATCCTTCGTCGCGCTTCCTCTGGCTGTTCGAAATTCATTTCGCAAAGGTCCCTCAGTTCAGAAATCCAAGTTCGCGCATCTTTCAGCAATGGATCTTCAACACGCATCCGCTTGGAATTGGGTTTTCTCCCGAACGGCCACCAACCCATGAAACGCTGAAGAACAGGTCTTCCTTAACGCCATCTGTTGAAACTGATATATCCGTTAACAACATGGGTGTGCCATGGATACCGACTTTTGGTTTAATATTCTCAGCTCAGCGGCAATCGAAGGGATCATCTTTGGCGCCGTACTTGGTCTACTTTGGTCCATGGGCTCGAAAGCCTTGCAGTGGTTCCTCATTGGCGAGTTTATTCTCCTTAAATGGCTTGAATCACGAAACATTCTGATCGTCGATTGGGAACGACTCACCCTTGGCATTGTTGAGAACGGTAACAGAGCCCTCGACGAAGCTCTCACCCTTGCACAATCGTTTGTTGATCTTGGAGCCTTCGGAGCAAGCACTGCCATTGGCTTTTTCCTCGTCCAAAAGATTCGTTCGTGATGCATCTTCATCAACCACCCATCCAACCCTCGCAGCATGGGTCGGGTGATTGTTCATCTTCATGGTTCAACCAAACAGAAGGATTTGAACCGTCTTATTGAGATGTATGGGGCACGTCTGAACAACCGTGGTGTCCGAATTGAAACCCATTCAAGCAAACTTTCTTCGGCAGATTATCTCGATTTATTGTGTGACCTTGCGGGTGATGTGTACTTGTTGGACGAAGGGGGTCAAATGGAAGATTCGGTTGCGTTTGCTCAGCGTTTCAAATCATGGACTGTACAGACCCATTCGACGCACCTGGCCATTGGTCCGGCGGAAGGGTGGGCAACGAAACCGAAGTGTGCCTGCAAGCGCCTTTCCCTCTCGCCGATGACCATGCCTCACGAGTTGGCCAGTGTTGTGCTGGTTGAACAAGTCTATCGCGCCACCGAGATCCTTCGTGGAAGCGAATATCACAAGGCTTGACCAAAGGGTCAAGAAGCACCGATTCTTGGCAAAAGCGGAGGCAATGAATGCTGCTCTTGGAACAGGAAAGCCTGCGCTGGATTCTCTTGGGTTTTGAAGCGTTGATTGGGCTCGTGCTCATCCTTGCATCGAAAAGCCAACCGTTCCCGCTTCCCTCTCGCAGATTTGGATGGATCGTTCTTACAATCGCTCTTTTACTGACACTTGGGCAACTCGCACCAAATCCAGTTTCTGTGCTTGGCCACCTGTTTATCCTCACTGGACTCGGCTCGTTTGGTCTGCTGATTGGAATACATCATTTGATCCGCACCCGCAGAGAGGTGCTCATCGCTCCTTTCTCAGGTTTCCTTTTCTGTGTTGGAATCGGCGGACTTATGGTCACTACATGGCCCGAATTGAATACTTTTGAACAATGGTCTGGATTTGCCGCCCTTGTGGTGCTTGGGGGCGGGCAGACATGGTTAGTGTTCCGAGGCCTCCTCATTGGACGACTTCCTCTTGCGTGGAGTCAAGCAGGTATGGTCGCTCTCCAACGCGGTTTTATCGACGGGCCCGAAGGTGCGATCGCTTGCTTCGAAAAAGGGTGGGATGCAGAGGAAGAACACCTCAATCCAATGGCTTATGTGGCCCTTCATCGGCTTAACCTGTTTGTTGGGGACCAAGAAAAGGCAACAGAATGGCTGCATGCTCTTGAAGATGTGGGGGGCGAAAAGGGGGTGGCTCCAGAGTGGATTCATGCCATCCACGAGGCGCTGGTTCGCCTCGATCCTGAGGCTGCAAGCCATCTTCCTACGCTGGCGGGCAGCGAAGAGTGATTCCGGATTCCGGTCACTTTCCTTCTTTTTTACACCATATCTGTTCTTCTAACGGCCCTATGAGCATTTATTGAATCAACAAAACAAAGTCCTTAATACGATGAAAGTCGATTTATTACTATGGGAACAAGTGAAACGGAGAGGAAAGCGCTGTCAATGAGCACGGTGATGTGGTATGCAATCTTCGTTTGGTTCGCCTCAAGTCTGTTCTCGCAATCCCTCTACATGGCCTTTAACGGCGTTCCATACGATGCTGTTGCATTGCTCCAAAACCTCGGGCCAGTCTACTACCTCGTCCTTGCCATTGAGTTGGTTGTCTGGATCAGCCTCGGAAGTCTTCTGGTCAAGAAAGTGGTCACCAAGACACGTGATCGTGTTCAACCGGTTGCTGTTGCAGCATAATGTTCATTTTCGTGACAGAATTTGAGCATCCGCCGCCCAGCAGTTCGGGCACGAAGAAACCTACCTCCCCTCAAATTCACGAAAAATCAAACATTTTGTCCGATGACTTGAAGGTCCGCCAAGACAAGGAACTCATGTGAGAGAAACAGGGGATGTTCCATTCTTTTCTGGTCGACCAATGGACACATGTTCATTGAGGGACCAAGAAACAGCAATGCGAGTTCTCCCTCGCGGCGCTCGAATTGTAACCATCGAGGAGGCGAGAGAAAATTTGCCCAAGGTCACCCGTTGGCTTGCTGAACTTCAAGCGATGAGCGATGAAGCGCACGATTTGACGGAAGAACTGGAAGTCCTTCTCGAATCTCTTCAGCCAGAACATGAACACGTTGTAGAGGTTGCAGAACATCTTGCACAACTGGTCGCGCATTGGCAACACACCACTGCCAAAATCGAAACGACAGGTACTCGAATCGCATGCTTGGAACCAGGTCGCCTCGAATGGTACGGAGTTGTTGATGAACACCTTGCGCTGTATTCTTGGAGCCTTGGTGAGGAAGACATCGAATGGTATCATCCGATCGATGCCAGCTTTATGGCCCGAAAACCACTCATAGAAGCGTGACCTCGCAGGACTGAGGAACGAGCATGGTTCGAATAAATCGAGTGTACACTGGCGGTGGCGATGAAGGTGAAACTTCCCTTGTGGATGGGTCACGGCGGTCAAAGGCGGATCTTCGCTTCGAAGTGGTTGGGACATGCGATGAGTTGAACGCAGTGTTCGGGCTTGTTGCGATGGAAGCAAACCGCCTACCGCCTCATGAAGATGGCGGCAGCAGGGCGACTGTGGAGCGTGTGCAAACCATCCTTTCGATGGTTCTTACACGAGTTCAAAACGAATTGTTCGATCTCGGGGCAGAATTGGCTTGTGTGCCCTCGGAACTTCCTGAATACATGGTCCTAATCAACGAGACACAATGCGACGTCCTGGTTGAGGAAATGGACGCCTGGCTCGAACATGTTGAGCCGCTCACCAGTTTTATCCTCCCAGCAGGGCATGGTCCAGAAGCAATGCTTCACCTCGCCCGAACGGTAACTCGGCGCCTTGAACGCGCTGTGATTCGTCTGAAAGAGCACGAAGGCGAAGGTTCCGTGAGACCGACGGTTCAGGTCTATCTCAACAGATTGTCAGATTGGCTATTTGTCCTCGGCCGATGGGTCACTTCAGGGCTTGGCCACGATGAGATGCTTTGGCAACCGTTGGGAAAAAGGGGTCCTGAATCGGGTGTAGCCAATCGAATCCGCCGGCTCTATGCTTCGGATGAAGATTTCGAAATGCTGTGATCACTCAAGCCCCAAGGCGGCCATGTGCTGACGTGCGCCCCTCAAGACGCTCCTCGTTTCTTCATGGGAGAGTTGTTGTTCAGCCATGTCCCAATCCAGCCACATGTAGCCTCGGTGTTCGTGCGAAAGTTGGACTGTGATTTGTTCTGTCTGTGCAATGTACCAATACACCTGCTTCACTTTCCGCTTTCCTCGATGGCGATAGGCGTATTCACTTCGCTCAACAAAGTGGTCGACAAATTGGATTTGGTCGATGCCAGTTTCCTCGGCTAACTCCCGCTGTGCTGTGCTGTGGTGGTCCTTATCATCTGCTTCGACGTGTCCCTTTGGGAAGTCCCAATGGCCTTGGGGGTATTGGAGCAAGAGCACCGTCCCATAATTCACTAAGACAACGCCGCATGAAGTCTCCATGCCTTCCACTAGAGGACGCATGGTCATGTTATTTGCGGCCGATATGGTTCCAGCAAATCTTCTTCAAGCCGTTCCCTCACGAACCACTTATGGGGGAATCATCGAGTGTTCTTGCCGAAGCCGGCCTCCCATACTTCACAAGCATCGTGGCAGATTCAGATTTGGATGGGCTTTGTGCGGCTGCGGTCTTGAAGGCAGCCAACCCTGAAGCCGTCGTTCACTTTGCACATGCTGCATTGATTCGATCCGGTTCAGTGGATCATTTGATTGACCAACACACGGCAATGGTGGACCTCCCGTTCCATCCAGATTGTGGATGGTACCTCGACCATCACCAAACCAACCGTCCAAACGCAACTGAAGAGGCTGCGTTCATTGCTCGCGGTGGAACGTGTCATTGGGAGGCCACACCCTCCGCAGCAAGGCTTGCCTATGACGTGCTCAAACCCTTCATTGATCTAAACCATCTTGAAGAGATCATGCCTGTTGTTGATGCCCTCGACTCTGGACAGATTACGAGGGAGGAGTTCCTCGAAGATGGACCAATTCTCCAGCTCGCTCGTTCGCTTTCCATGCGAGAAACAGAACACATGCAACTGTTGCTTAGCCTGCTCTCCAAAGGCGTCCGTCTTGCAGATATTTTGGCCGATGAGCGGATACAACCTCATGTGAATCGCGCCAAAGAAGAGCGCAAAGCAGCACAACTCGTCGTTGAGTCATCGACAACCATCATCGATCGACTCGCAGTGTGTCGCATGGATGAAAAAGGCGTCCGCTCAAACGGCTATCTTGTGACTGCATGGGCCGGCGACCGGGCTGATGCTTGCTGCATTATTCATGGGTATGCAGACGGTTCAATCGACACACCAGATCGTCCCGCTCTCTCTGCCAGTTTCTACGCCAATTCGTTCCTGCCAGAAGGGCAAGGGCGTTTTGATTTGTCTCGAATGGCCACAGCCCTCGACCCGACGGGTGGCGGCCACGCCAATGCTTGTGGCTGTCGTGTTCAAGAACCAGGGCTCGAATCAAACCTCGAACATTGGCTTGATATGTGGGCTCAACGAAGCGAGACTTTGGCCATTCGTTGATTATGCGAGGACGATAAAAAGGTAAAGGAAACCAAGGAATGCATGAAGGAAGACAAGGACCACGATGAGGTCTGCAGCCCTTCCGTGCTTGAGTGAATGGTGGCTGAATTTCTCTCCATTGATCCTTGCATCCCGTGCTTTTCGCCCCATGATCGCAAGTGCGTACAACAATCCAAATCCAACCGGACCCATAAACCCATGAAGGCTCTGAGGCATAAGGTTCGACAGCGCATCACCTTCATTTCTCCATCCAACGATGGCGCGTGCAATGAACGCCACGACAATCACGCCAAATGTGGAACGGAGCAACCATTCACCCATTTTCTCGTGACGGTCTCTTGCTTCAACACGCTGTTCGCCTTTGAGTTCGTGGCTTTTCCTTCGCCACGAGTATTGCCGCCAAATCCATACAAGCAGACCAGTTGCTAAGATTGGATGCAACAGGAGAATGCCGGCGTTGATTAGGTCCATTCAGTTGCCCCCCTGCTTCCTCGGAGGCCGCCTTTCCTCATGGATGTTGTTGGAAACATTCGATTCAAGGCGCTTAACGCAGGAGTGACCCGTGCCGGTGGGTTGAAGGAGGGTAGGTTGAGCCAATGGGTGAGGGGCGAGTATTCTGCAGGAGAACTATCTGGCAAATTGCCTTCAAGTTGCGTTCAAATCCAACGTGACGAAAGCTCGCCGCCAGTCCCTCGTCGTTCGAACTCCAGATTGGCAACTATTGGAAAAGGCATGGCGCCCGATTCTGCTCTTGGCGGTTGCAGAAACGGAGCTCCCCGCAGCCGATGAGGATGAACAATCCTCGCCAATGCGAAAACCTACGAACATGCGACGCACCAGGACACGTCGTGGTGGCCGGGGCTCAACTGGCCCGCTGGACAACCTCCCCTCTCCAGCAGAAATGCTCATCCCAAGTGATTTCTCAGACGCCTATCGGCTCGCTGTGCTTCTCACACATAAATTACTCAACAAAGATGAATGGGACGCATCATGGGAATCTACTGAGACCAGTCTGCGCGATTCTTGTCTGGAAAAGGGAGCTCACCCTGTGTGGGGCGACCTTGCACAGCACACGCCAATCTTTGGTCAATTTGCAGCGTTCCCAGTCGCAAAACCCAAGAAAACGTCCGCCAAGAAAAAGGTTGACATGACGGCAAGTTACATCGATCCAACATCTTCCAAGGATTTAGCAATGGCTCTAGAGGCGCTCGCACCTACGGTTGACACCGCTGAGGCTCAAGTGGCCCTCAGGACTGTGAGTTCTCAACTCTCCGCTGGTCGAAACCTCACTCCAGGTGAATTGTTATTCGATCTTGAAGGCCAAGCCTCTGCTCTTTCTGCTCTGCTCCTCATCGCAACTGGTAACGATGCCAGCGATGCACTTGTGCGCCTCAAGAAGGCCGACAAAACCCTCGCATCGGACCTGAGCGACTTGGTCGCATTGCGAAACGGAGAGGTCAACGATTGGGTTGCAAGCACCAACGCAACAGGCGAACACTCCCTTGCGAAATCCCGCCGCTTCCTCGCATGGCAGCACCCTCCCGAGTCTTCTGCTGAACTCGATGCTGCAACCCTCAGTGCGGGACTTGACCTTCTGAAAGATGGGAAAGCACCTGCTCAATCCATTGAACGGGTGACATGGTGGCGCTTAGCAGCCCTTCATAGAGAAGGGAAAACCGAGGAAACGATTCAAACCCTCACGGCTCTCAAACTTGATGCCAACGCAGAACTTTCCAACTTACTCCCGCTTGTCTCTGACCTAGGAAGCGAGGAAGTGCACTCTTGGCTTGAAGGCCAAATACCGCATCTGGATGACGGGGCGCTCGTGGACATCATTTGTTCAACAGGCGTTGATACGGCTGCACAAGCCCTTGCAGCAAAGCACCTGAGTAATGATAACAGCGAGGCTTGGGAACATGTCCTACCGATCGTCATCGACATCTACACCCGTTCGATGAACCTTCGACGCCTTTCTGAAATCATCGTCAAGAACGATCTTACGCCAATGTCTCACCCATACGAGACCTTGCTTGTCGCCCATCTTTTGGCAGCTGGTAAGGACAACGACTTGTGGCACATGGTTCGAACTGCACGGGAAAAAGCCCTCGACTCTGTTCACAGCACAGATGCACCTCCTGCCTTTTCATCGACCAGCGAAGCCCTGTTGATGTTGTTTGAGGGAGAGAATGTGGACGATGAACGCCTAGGCACCCTCCTCGACAAGAGCGGTCTTCTTGCGTTCGGTGTCATCCGTCGAGCCCTTCGCGAAGGGGGTTCAGGTATTGTTGAGCATAAGGAACTCAAAGCGTTGGAAACAAGTGTGGCCGAAGCAGACCTTAGCCTCATGGAACAACACCTGTTTGCAGCAGTGATCGATACCCTTCGCTTGAACCGCGTCGCATTGATGTTGCAACACGGAACTTCAGATGACTCAACGGTCGAAAGCGTCAACACTTTGCTCGGCAACGAAAACGTTCCAACTGCCATGATTCATTCAGTGCGCCACTTGGTCCTCGAGCACGATTTAGGACTCCCATCGTTGGTTCGCTGGTACCAAACAAATGACCCACTTTCGCCCTGGCACACCTTAGCGCGTGCTTCCGTATCGGCATCGAAGCAAGATGAACTCAACGCTGCACGAGACTACCGAAGAGCTGGCGATCACGAAGGCTTCGATTATGAGCACAAGATTGTCCTCTACCGAAAGTCCCTGATTCACCTTGCCTTCGCAGGTCAATGGAAGGAAGCGGTGGAACTTCTGGATTCTCAACCTGCTCTCAAGAGCGCCATTACAAAGCGGTTCCAACTCTACTTGCGTGTGTCGTTCACCTCGACTCAAAACACCAATGAAGCAACTCGATTGTTGAAGGATTTCGTTCGCTCTACGAAAACGATCACACAGGAAAACGAAGAAGGTGAAATCGAAGAAATCAACGTCACCTACTTTGCCGAGGACGACCTTGACATGCTCAAGACCTACCCTCTTGAACACCAACGTGTTCTCCCAACAGATCCCTTCTGCGGCCGAGTCACCGCCGCAGTGAACTCTCTGCAGAAGAATCGTCGCCGGCAACGAAACGCATTCGACACTCGATTTACTCAACTCATGCAAGGATCTTCTCCTTCGCTTGACGAACTGTATGAATTGGCAAAGGAAGCAGCCCAAGAAAAGCCAGTCGAGGGGCTCATGTTCCTCGAGCGAGCACAAAATAGGGGGCAATTCAGCGTCCGAGAAATCAAGCGGATTGCAGATGCAGAACAAGGTCTGTTTTCCGCTTACAAAGACCAGATTCCAAACGGCTCACGCCGCTACTTGAGGAACCTATCACTCTCACCGTTGGTCCTGATTGACACCAATGTGTTGGTCGATGCACTCATGGACGCCATCAAGCAACGCTTGGAAGTCTTCACAGAAGCGAGCCTCGACATCGGAGGTCACGGCCACTTCCACCATGTCTTGTTGAAGCGAGCACAAGAAGGAAAAATCCAACTTTGGCTCCCTAAGATTGTCAAGCAAGAACTCAAAGGAATTGCAAGCGATTTGGATTTCCTACGTGGCCGCTTCAGTGGTCTTTTGGTTCCCCCAACAATGCTTGACACCGTCTTTAGAAAGGAAGTCATCAGCGAAATTGTGGACCAAGTGCTCTCTGACTATAGCACATGGCGCCCAATGGACTTGCAACTCGAAGTTGAGTCGGAAGACGCTGAGAACAAAGCTCGAGTGGTTGAGTTCTTCAAAGATTATACAGAGATTTACGAAGAAATCACTGCCATGAAGCGAACCAGGGGCGAACCGGCTCGAACCGTTGTCGATGGTTTGGATGTCTATCCAGAAGCCCCTGATTGCACCATCATGCACCTTGCTCTTCATTTAGCCAAGCAGTCCCTTGGCAGCCTCGGAACAGTCCTTGTTGCAACCCGGGACAGCGATTTCACCCTCGTGTCACGGGCGCTTGAAGAGCGCTTCGGATTCGGCGTTGCAAAGAACAGTCGAGCCCTCAACGGATTTTTGCACGGATGAAACGAACTCACATGTGTGAGATCATTGCATCGCCGAAGTCACTGCAGGAAAGCAATGTAGCGTCGTCCATCAATCGTTCGAAATCGTAGGTTACAGTTTGGGCCAAAATGGCTCCTTCCATGCCTTTGACGATCAAATCTGCTGCTTCAGTCCAACCCATGTGGCGGAGCATCATTTCAGCAGAAAGGATGAGGGAACCAGGGTTGACTTTGTTTTGGCCAGCGTACTTTGGAGCGGTACCGTGGGTTGCCTCAAAGATTGAAATTCCAGTGTCGTAGTTGATGTTTGCACCAGGGGCAATACCAATGCCGCCGACCTGAGCAGCAAGGGCATCAGAGATGTAATCGCCGTTAAGGTTCATTGTTGCAAGCACCGAGTATTCCGCAGGACGGGTAATGATTTGCTGAAGCATAGCGTCGGCAATCACGTCTTTGATGAGGATGCTTCGACCCGTGGTTGGGTTTTCGAGGGTGCACCATGGACCACCGTCAAGTTCGACAGCACCGTATTCTTGCTTTGCAATCTCGTACCCCCAGTCACGGAATCCACCTTCGGTGAACTTCATGATGTTCCCTTTGTGAACAAGCGTGAGGCTTTCCTTATCGTTGGCCAAAGCGTACTCAATTGCGGCGCGCACGATGCGGGCTGTGCCTTCTTGGGAGATTGGCTTGATGCCAATTCCCGAGGTGTTTGGGAATCGAATCTTGTCAACACCCATCTCGTTTTGGAGGAAATCGATGACCTTCTTCACGCCTTCAGAACCAGCTTCCCATTCAATTCCAGCGTAGACATCTTCGCTGTTTTCACGGAAGATGATCATGTCAACATCGCCAGGTGCTTTCACAGGGGATGGCGTACCATCATACCAGCGAACAGGTCGAACGCAAGCAAACAAGTCGAGCTTTTGGCGCAGGGCCACGTTGAGTGAGCGAATGCCACCACCAACGGGGGTGGTCAATGGACCTTTGATTGAAACGAGGCCACTTCGCATGGCGTCAAGCGTCGCTTCTGGCAACCATTCGCCGGTTGCGTTGAACGCTTTCTCGCCAGCCAAGACTTCAGACCAAACGATACCTCGCTGTCCGTCGTATGCCTTCTCGACTGAAGCGTCGACGACCTTGATCATCACCGGGGTGATATCCACGCCAATTCCATCACCTTCGATGTAGTGAATCACTGGGTCGTTTGGGATGTTGAGTTTGCCATTTTCCATGGTAACGGGTGTTCCTGCCATTGCAATCGGTACGAGGCAGAAGCGTCCCCTTCAAGAATGAACCGCCCGTGGGCGTTCCATGTACGGACGCGTGGATTGGACTGGAGGCGACACAGTCGCATGCACAAATGAGCGCGGTGATCGCCTCGATTTGAACTGGGAAGATGGGCCAACTCCCATGCAGGTTGTCATGCAAATGATTGGCGCTTGCTCAACCGCCGACCTCGTTTTGGGCTTGAAAGAACGGTCCTTCAGTGAGGTATGGGTTGAAATGGATGGCACTCGAGCGAAAACGGTCCCGAAAGTCTTCACGGATATCCACATGGTCTACCATGTACGGGGGGATGTTCCGCTCAAACTCGTTGAGCGCATTGTGGCTAAGAGCCATGAAAAATACTGTACAGTTTCACAGATGTTTGTGGATGTCAACATGACTCATGCATGTGAAGTTCACAACTGATGCTCAGTTTGAGACAACCTTGAGTGCGGTCAGTGAATTCATTGCGCTGAGAAGAAGTTCTCGAAGGGCATTGTAGAGTGGATGCCAATTTTTAGGAATCTGTGGCGGAGGTGCCACAGGAAGCGTCCCCTGTTCGGTTGAAAGCACGGTAGCAAAAGGTCGAACCTGACCAGTTCCTACCATGTCGATGATGAGTGACAAGTGGTAGGCTTCTTGATCTTTGATGACTTTGGCTGATTCTATTTTAGCAACTGCTTCGGCAGGAAGGTCGCTCAACCAGTCCTCACCACGTTCGTGCCGGGAATGCAGTTCTTTCTTGACAAGGATTTCGAGAAGTTCCGAAATAACTTCGTTGGAAACAGGAGCGACGAAGTTTGATTTTCCTGAATCGTCATGTTGTGATAGTGCAGTTGTACCGATTGATTCCAGTTGCGACTCGAGGGGTTGTGCTGATTGACCTGCAATCAACGGTTCATCTTCATCGTCGTCCATGAACATTGCCAGTGGATCTGAACTTTGGTTCTGTGATGGCATCTGTTGATGCAATTGTGGTTGCGGCGCGGTTGCAGTGGGGCGAAGAGCACCCAGTTCTGCGAAGATATCGATCTCTTCTTCCACTACTTCTGCTGGTGCTGTTTCCCATGGTCCCATCATGTTATCAACTGCATATGTGTTTATCATAGTACATGAAAGGATGTTTTTGAACCTTGATTTTCAATGACGCTTGCGCCAAACGAGCGACCGATAGATTATCATGGAACAAGGCCCTCGAACCTGCCAAGTATCAAAGGTACTGGCGTATTCCAACAGCATGAAGCAGATGCGTATCAGTCGAGGTTCTCCATCGATGGTTTGGGCGAGCATGCTGCTTGTTCTCTTGTTCGCTCCATCAATTTCCAGCCTACCATCTGGTGTGGGTGAAATGGCAAATGATGGGTGTCTATGTCATGGGGGGGCTTCTGAAGCCACAGTTGTATTCATCAGTGGCCTACCAGTAGAATTTGAATCGAACACCACCTACAACCTAAGCCTCCAGATTGATAGTTCGATTGAGCCAAGTCAGGATTCACACCAGGGTGGTTTCCGATTTAACGTTCAAGGCGGCGGAATGGTCCAGTTCGAGAACGCATCTGAAGTTCAGATTCTCGAAGATGGGTGGACACACGACCTCGCAGGTACGTATCAACGGCAGTGGAACTTGACATGGACGAGTCCAGAAAATTCGACAGAACCTGTAAAATTCTCATTGGTAGGGAATGCTGTGAATGGCAATGAACAATCAGATGGTGATGCCTGGTCTTTGTATGATCTATCGATCCCACATGTCGATGGACCACCTGTGGAGGAGGTCATGTCGAGTCAATCGGACATTGGTGCCCTTGACTGGACTGTATTCGGTGCAGGTCTTGCCGCACTTGCTTTTTTCCTGGTCCGTGTCCTCAAGTGAAGTCAGTTGACAAATTCGATGTGGCGGTTCTGCAAGGCCCGCAGTTGCCGATTTTCACTTGCGCCGTGGATTTGCTCGCTTTTCACACCCGTCAACACCAGCATGACCCTGATTTCATCGCCCAACTCCTCGCGAACAGCAGCTCCCCAAATCACTTGAGCGTGAGGCGAGATTTGATCCGAGATAATTTTGGCACATTTTTCAGCTTCCCCAAGCGTGAGGCTTGGTCCACCGACCACATTGATGAGGGCCCCACGAGCATCCGATGAGTCAATGTCCAGGAGTGGAGAATGCATGGCTTCCTCGGTAGCAGCTTCAACACGGCCGGGCCCGCTGGCTTCACCAAGTCCAATCATAGCAACGCCGCTTCCAAATTGAATCACGGAGCGAAGATCTTCAAAGTCGAGGTTAACCATGCCATCGGTGGTGAGCATTTCTGCAACACCTGTAATCGACCGAACAAGTAATTCATCGCCGACACGGAACGCATCACCTATTGGGAGGTCCTTGACGCCTTCAATTTCCAGCAATCGTTCGTTAGGAATCACGAGGATGGTGTCACAATGCTCTCGCAAGCGTTCTAATCCCCACTCGGCATTTTGCTTCCGGAGGGCACCTTCCGAATTGAAGGGGTACGTCACGACGGCTATGGTCATTGCACCTTGCTGTTTTGCCAGTCGTGCAATGTGACCTGCTGCACCGGTTCCCGAGCCGCCACCCATACCTGCCGTGATAATGGCCAGTTGAGTGTCGTTCGTGATTCTTCGAAGGGATGGTTCAGATTCCAATGCGGCAGCTTCGCCCTTTGTTGGATCACCGCCAGCGCCTCGTCCTCGGGCCGTTCTACCAATCAGGACTTTTTCCTCGATTGGCGACATGAGCAATGCCTGTGCATCAGTGTTGATTGCATAGCCTGTGACGTAGGAGTTTTTGAACAACCGCTCATCAAATAATCGATTCACAGCGTTGCATCCAGCGCCACCAACGCCGTAGACCCTGATCCTTGGTTGAAGGGATTCGAGGAGGGCTTGCAACTCAACTTCAGAATTTTCATCCATCGGTGGAGCGACGGTGTTGGCTGCTGCTTGTTCAGCTTCTGACAGTTCCAAGACTCGTTCAACAAGGTGTCGCATGCTGCTTTCCTTGTCGATGTGACCTTGAATGTGCCGCACCTTGAATGGCCCAAATGGGCCTTTTCTAAGGGGCTCCTCAATCACGGAGCCCTTCTTGGGTGACCTGATAGACACACTCGCCATCTGGCAAGTTTGGTGAATCGACGAGTCGAGCAATTCGGCGTCCTGCCTTGGCTTTGCGCAAGTAGAGCCTGAAGGTCGAGGCGTGAGCTAGCACGTGGCCACCGATTGGCTTTGTTGGGTCGCCCCACATTGCATCTGGCTTCGAGTGCACTTGGTTGGTCACCAACACGAGGGCGTTGTTCACGTCAGCAAGCTGCTTGAGATCTTTCAAGTGACGGTTGAGTTTTTGTTGACGGTTTGCCAACATACCACGGCCGATGAACTCTGCACGGAAGTGACTTGTCAGCGAATCCACGATAATCATCTTCACATTGAGGCCTTTGCTCATCCGCTTGATTTCGTCAACCAAGAGCATTTGGTGAGCTGAATTGTAGGCTCGAGCAACGTGGATGCGTGCCAACACAGCGTCTGGGTCAAGGCCATGGCCTCGGGCCATTTGTGTGATCCGCTCAGGTCGGAATGTGTCTTCTGTATCGATGTAGAACACATCGCCATCAAAACCGCCTTCGCTCATTGGAAGGGTACAGTTGACAGCTAATTGATGACCAATTTGGGTCTTTCCGCTTCCGAACGCACCGTAGACTTCTACGAGCGCCTGAGTTTCGAAACCGCCGCCGAGTAAATCGTCAATCGATTGAACCTTTGAGGAGAGTTTGAGCACTTCTCGTCGGCGCTCTAGGAGTGCGCCACCAGAAACGAAACCGCCGATGTTTGCCATTTTCTTTGCTGCTCCAATGATCTTTGTTGCCACAGCTTCACCAAGTTCAGCTTGGTCTGCAAGGTCGCCAGGTGACATCACTGCGAGTGCGAGGAGGTCATCAAATCCGGCTTCACGGAGCTTTTCTGCGGTCGCTGGTCCAACACCAGGGAGGTCTTCGATTTTCACCTCAGGGGCTTCTTCTTCCGTTGGCATCACTGCCAATGGCTTGTCTTGAGGGTCTTCATTGTTTTCAATCTCTATCTTTGCTTTTTTCTTCGATTTGGTCGCCATTTCTGTTCACTTCCAACCCCTTCTGGTCCGGCCAGGGTATATCAATGAACGAAGGGCGGCGCGGAAATTTGAATCGCTTAGATGTCGAAGTCTCGTAGAGCGTTGGCTTCTCAGTGGTCCGTTCTAATCACTTTAAGTTTAGATTTATCTTCAATGAAAGTGAACAAGAATCAACAATCTGCTCCGTTTTAGGGCGCACTTTCATCCGAAGGAAATGGATTGGTTGTGCTTTCATCTGCAGCGTAAGC
>Ga0206677_10001990_pt1 | contig 18531 bp, 19 predicted proteins | sample M130m12015metaG_FD_155475 | JGI IMG/M metagenome (GOLD analysis project Ga0206677, IMG submission 155475) | Ammonia-oxidizing marine archaeal communities from Monterey Bay, California, United States - M1 30m 12015 | ecosystem: Environmental > Aquatic > Marine > Intertidal zone | place: USA...
AGTTCTACCGACTTGCTGACAAGTTTATGCCACGTTTCAAACGCAGGTCAATCGTGACGCGGCTTTCCAGAGCCCAAGGCGACGATATTTCGCAGTTCGCACAGGCACCGGACTGCACAAATGCCTCTATTCCTGATCGCACTGTTTAAACTGCGATCAATCGGTGCGGCACCACAAAAAAATATTACAATCGTAATCTAACCCCTTGCCAAACCCCGTCGCCTTCGGTCAGGTAGATTAAACTTCAATCATGAGTGTTGTTTCAATGGAAAAAATCCCTTTAACCAGATCAGGTGCCGTTCAGCTGGAAGCTGAAATGAAGACCTTGAAATCTGTGGAACGCCCAACCATCATAAAGGCAATTGCGGAGGCGCGGGAATTGGGCGATTTGAAAGAGAACGCCGAATATCACTCTGCGCGCGAGAAACAGGGATTCATTGAGGGACGAATCAAAGAGCTTGAAGCTATCTTAGGCCGAGCCGATATCATTGATCCCTCCAAACTGTCTGGGTCGGTAAAGTTTGGTGCCACCGTGACTTTGGTCGACGAAGACACCGATGAGGAAAAGATCTATCAAGTCGTGGGCGAGCCTGAGGCGGATATTGAAAGCGGCAAGCTCAACATGCGCTCACCATTGGCTCGGGCTTTAATTGGCAAGGACGAAGGCGACAGCATTGAAGTGCGCACCCCTGGCGGCGCGCGATCCTATGAAATCTTAAAAGTCGAATTCATCTAACACTGTGAGCGCAGCAAGCGGGAACGCCGACAGCTTTTAGGGCAGGCCAAAACTGGCGTAAGGCAGAAAGCAAACCGTTTGTCCCGGCAAAATTTCAGCCGCTACGTCTGGCAATTCCACCAAGCCTTCTGCCCAAGACAGGCCCGAGACCCGACCAGACCCTTCAGAGGCGAAGACCTCAACCGCGCCATCACGCAAGCGTCCCCGCAAATATTCGCGCCGTCCGGCTTTTTTTGATTTGGAAAATGCAGCCGGCAAATGCAGCGCTTTAGGTACTTGGAACCCGGCACCCGCCAATCGCAACAACGCAGGACGGGCGAAAATCAACGTGCAGACAAAGGCTGCCACCGGATTGCCTGGCAGGCCAAAAACCGGCACGCCGCCCCAAACACCCAAAGCCAGAGGCCGCCCAGGCTTCACGGCAATCCGCCATAGCGCCATGCCGCCTCCCGCGCGCAACACCGCAGACATATGATCCTCATCCCCAGCACTGACCCCCCCTGAAGTCAGAATGACATCCGCGCGCGCTGCAGCCCGGTCCAGCGCGGCCCGCACAGCAGCAGCCTCATCGGGCACAATGCCAATATCCACCACCTCCATGCCCCAGCGTCGCAGCAGGGCGCACAACATAGGTCTATTTGCATCAAAAATTTGATCCACGCGCGCCGCCTGCCCTGGCGCGCGCAGTTCCGCACCCGTGGAGATCACTGCCACTTTAAGCGGTTTGAACACAGAAACTTCGCCCAGACCCGCAGCCGCCATCACTCCAAGCTCTTCTGGCCTGAGCTGATGACCTTCCTGAAAAATCTCCGCGCCTTGCTGCATGTCTTCGCCAGCCGCACGCGCATTAGCCCCAGCTTTGAGCGGGCCAACAACCTCGAGCTGGCCTCCCTCTATCTGAACGTCTTCTTGCAAGACCACCGTATCGGCACCCTCGGGCAGAGCTGCGCCGGTGAGGATGCGCAATGCTTGACCGGGCAAGAGTTGACCTGCGAAAGCCTCTCCAGCAGCAGAGCGCCCCTGCCGCAATTCAAAACTCTGCGCGCCCGCTTGAAGACCACCAGAAAAAGCATAGCCATCCACCGCTGAATTGGTACAAGGCGGATGCGATCTCGCGGCGAAAACAGCGTCTGCTAAGATCCGCCCATCGCTTGCCTCAACGGCACATGTCTCCACCGGAACGCAGCACTGTAGGCGCTGCTCAAGCAGGTCAAGCGCCTCACTCACTGGAGTCCAATGTACTCCAGCTGGCAGTGCAAAACAATCGTTGCGCAGTTTTGATAGCGTGCTCACCAAGTCATCTCCAAATGCGCCAGAATAAAATCTGCCACTGCCACAGTGTCATTGAGATCAAATACCGGGCGATCAAGCTCGAGGGCGGTGTCACTGGCGATAGCCAAAATCGTTGGATCATTTGGCGCAATTAGTGGGTGGCCCGTTTCTGCCCGCCAAGCCTCTATTTTTGGATGCTTATCACGTTTCCAGCCTTCGACCAGCACCAGATCTACCGGATCCAATTTGGCCAAAAGCACGGCCAAGCTCGGCTCCGGCGCACCGCGATGCTCGTTCATCAGGGCCCAGCGCTCCGTTGAGGCCAGCAGAACCTGCGACGCACCAGCTTTACGATGCCGATGGCTGTCCTTTCCTGAGTGATCAACATCAAAGCTGTGATGGGCATGTTTGAGAGTTGAGACCTGCAATCCACGACGACAAAACTCCACCACCAATCGTTCCATCAAGCCGGTTTTGCCAGCATTTTTCCAGCCGGTTACACCAAAAATATTCATGCCATCGCCTCAGCCTGAGCCAGGTCTTCTGGCCGATTGATATTGAAGAAGGGATCAAAGGGATCCACCGGGAACAGCGCTTCTGCAAAGCCATGTTGATCAGTCCACAGAACCACTTTGCGCAAACCGCCCTTCAAAGCGCGCCGCAAATCCTCACGCAGCGCCACGGGCCAAAGCCCGAACGTAGGGTGACGATATAGCCTATCCGGCCCGGGTGTTGCGGCCAAAGCAATCGGCAACCCGGCTGCATCCCGTGCCACCGCCAAGCGTGCCTGAAGATCCGCAGGAAAAAACGGTGTGTCCGCGGCCACGGTGAGGATATGCTCGGCGCCCTCGGCAGCCGCCCAATCCATTCCAGCCAAGACCCCTGCCAAAGGGCCCTGAAATTCCGCCATAGAGTCGGCGATCACCGGCAGATCAAAAGCCTCAAAGCGCGCCGGATCACCATTGGCGTTCAGCGCCATGTGAGTCACTTGAGGACGCAATCGCTGCAAAACATGATCAATCACCCGTCGCCCGGCCAAAGGGCGCAAAGATTTATCCCCCCCGCCCATGCGGCTGGCCCGCCCACCGGCTAAAATCACCCCAAGAGGCGCGCTCATTGCGCGGACTTCCGGCGGTGCTTGGGATCCTCTTCTTCCATCGAGGGGTCTGCGTCAAAAACGAGCCGTTCCTGACCCGATAAGCATTGAAACCTTTGCCCGCGCATCCGCCCAATTAAAGTCAAGCCGACCTGTTTGGCCAATTCCACACCCCAAGCGGTGAACCCGGAACGACTGGCCAGAACTGGAATGCCCATCAAAGCGCATTTGATCACCATCTCAGAAGTCAAGCGCCCGGTCGTATAAAGGATCTTATCAGCGCCGGAGGTTTGCGTCACCCGCATCCACCCGGCCACCTTATCCACCGCATTGTGGCGCCCCACATCTTCCATATAGACCAAGGGTTCATCACGCAGGCAAAGCACCGTGCCATGGATCGCGCCCGCGCTGAGATAAAGGCTTGGCATTTGGTTGATCTGACGCGTCAGGCTATAGAGCCACGAGGTCTTGAGCCGCGCCGGAGGCAGACGTAGCCCCTCTATCCCCTCCATAATATCTCCGAAGACAGTCCCCACCGCACAGCCCGACGTGCGGGTCTTTTTCTGGAGTTTGGCCTCATAATTGGTTGGTCTATTGGTGCGCACCACTACGGTTTCCAACTCTGCATCAAAATCAACCGACTGAACGATCTCCTCTTTGGCTAGCATGCCTTGATTGCTTAAAAACCCCTGCGCCAGATACTCGGGATAGTCCCCGATCGTCATGGCTGTTACAATTTCTTGACCGTTGAGCCATATGGTGAGCGGGAGCTCCTCCACCACATTCAACGAAATTTCCGTGCCCAGATGGTCCAGACCTGCGACCTGCCGCGTCAACCCTTTTTCCTCAGGGTTTGGAGCAATCAAACAGAGCTTGGCTTGGATCATCGAATTCTCCTATACAGAGCACACAATGACACCCCGGGCAGATAGGTCAAGCGTCTGCAATCTTTCAGACATGACTTTTGGGCGGGGCTCCGGGGCGCTTTGCCATTTTGCGTTGTCGTTGCCCCCTATGGGATGGTGTTTGGTGTCTTAGCAGCCGAATCTGGCCTGGATATTTTCACCGCAGTGGCCTTTTCCATGGCTGTAATCGCCGGCGCCGCGCAATTCACAGCTTTATCTCTGATGCAAGATCAAGCACCAGTTTTGATCGTGATCATTGTCGGACTAGCGGTCAATCTGCGTATGGCGCTCTATTCGGCCACGCTGGCCACCCATTTGGGTGCCGCCCCGTTCTGGACCCGTGCCTTTGTCGCCTATGCAATTTTAGATCACAGTTTTGCCCTTGCCGATCAGAAGATTAAAAATGAACCGGATATGAGCCTATCACGCAAATTATGCTTTTATTTCGGCGCCACCAGCTTGGTGGCGGTGATCTGGGTTGTGGGCACAGGTTTTGGAGCCTGGCTGGGCTTAATCATTGCAGCATTGGTCGCACTGCTTTTGGGCGCAGAGGTGGAGCGGCGCTTGAGGGATACATCATGAGCATTTCAACCGCAGAGCTTTGGTTTGCGATTGTCGGGCTTGCCTTTGGCTCTCGGCTCCTGCGCTTTTCGTTTTTGGGTATTATCGGCAACGCAGAACTGCCCGAATGGATCAAACGCCATCTTCGCTATACGCTGGTGGCCGTGTTGCCCGGAATCATCGCACCAGTCCTTTTCATGCCGCACGCCACCGATGGGGCATTTCATCTGCCGCGTTTTTTGGCCGCGCTGGTAACGCTGCTGGTGGGCGTTTGGAAAGGCAATCTCTTGCTTGCCATCGCCGCCGGCGGCGTTACGCTTTATTCATTGTTGAACTTTGGCTTCTGACCTACCCAACCATAAAAATCCGTGCGTTTATCCCTGTCCTAGGGCTGTGAAAATAGCGTCGTTCGCAGACCCGTTTGGGCGGCAAAACTATCCATAAGGGTTATAGGAAAAAACGTCGGACGAATGCCCTCAAAGCCAGCTGTGGACCGCAACAGCGCGCTGACGCTCTGCGCGCAGAACGATTGCATCACAGGCCCGTGGTGCATCACGCGTGTCAGGAGACCTGTCGCCACCGCATCGACATTTCGCGGTTGTGCCATTGTGTCATGGGTGTTGCAGGTGTGGTAGCCAATATAACTGTCCACAATCGCCGGGTTGGCGCCGTGAATCACATCGCCGCGCTCTGCGAAACTCATATGTGACAAACTTCTTGCCAGACCAAAAATGACTCTCTAATCGCCATTCACGATCAGTGCAGAATGCACACCGCTGCCGTCCCGCATGCTCAGCATAGTGATCAATGTCACAGCTGCGCTGCCGGAATGCCGATAAAGCAGCAGATCCGCTTAACGCGCAGGATTCCCCCCGGAAGCCGCGCTGAATCTCACAAGGCACATAAACGCCAAGATCGATGCACCGTGTCTCGTCAATTTAACCGTTTATGAGATACAAAAGTACCAATGACACGAGGATCACAACTGTGCTTTTGGACACGAGGCTCATAAAACCTGCAAAAATCTTTTCTTGGGCTTCTGTACTCATTGTGCCGTGTTTGTGTTTTTGGTCAGCCATAGCGCACCTCCGTTTTGTGTTTTGCACTCCCTAGCCCTCAACGTGGCATTTGTCACGCACACAGACCCACCCAGCGGCAAAAAAGCGCGCGTCAGCCGGTACTAATTCATCACCCAGCGATAAGCGCCATCTTGGTGCAAGCTGCGGGTCACCTCCCCAGCATGCCAAAGGTAATTGCAATGGGCCAAAGCCTCGACCAGACCAAGCCCATATTCCCCATCGCCAATTTGACGCTTGAATATAGCCATCATGACCTCTCCGACGGTTTTTGGGGTTTTCAAATCAGCGCGCAATCGTGTCAAAGCACCATGGTGGTTTTCTTCCAATTGCCGCAGCCGCAAGGGCATACCGATAAAAGGCAATTTATGACCAGGCAGCGCCAAATGATCAGCGCGCGCAAAGTCTTGCAAGCGCGCGCAGCTACGCAGCCAGTCTGCCAAAGGGTTCGCATCTGGCTCAGTGAGGTAGACCCCAATATTTGAGCTGATCGAAGGGATCACCTGATCGCCGCAGAGCACCAAATTATCGTCCCGGCTCCAAAATGTCGCATGATCAGGCGCATGCCCATGATCGACGCGAACATCCCAACGACGCCCACCCATTTCAATCACGTCACCCTCTTGAATGCGGGTAAAGCCAATGGGAATGGGATGCACCATGTCGGAAAAATTGAATGGGCGTTCATCCTGCCGAGCGGCGAGTAAATCCGACCGCATCCCAGCCCGGCGGTAGAACGCAATTTGACCGGTTGTGTAGCGCTCCTCAACATCCAAAGTCAGCATACGCCCCATAAGATAGGCCACCTGCGTTGAGACATATTCCGCGCCAAATTCTTCGACAAACCAACCGTGAAGGCCAATATGGTCGGGGTGATGATGAGTAGCCACCACTCGCTTGACCGGCTTTCTGCGCAAGGGCCCCTCGAGCACCGCTTGCCACATTGCCTGCACGCGGCGCGTTTTCATCCCCGTGTCAATCAAGGTCCAGCCGTCGCCGTCATCTAGCACATAGATGTTCACATGATCCAATTTCATCGGCAAAGGCAGCCGCAACCAATGCACCCCCTCCGCAATTTCGACCATCTCGCCATTTTCAGGTGGCGTTTCCCAAGGGTATCTTATGGTTGTCATAGGCCGGGGTTACGCGGCAAAATCATCAAGCTCAAGCGCATAAAGATCTGCAGCTCCTGCTTGCGCCTGAGCACACAGAGTGGCGGTCTCCGGCAAAAGGCTGTTGATGTAGAACCGCGCCAAGCGTTGACGCTTGGGTTGACCAGACATTGACGCCACCAAATGAAAGTACCCACCCAACATCCGGGCAAAGGCTTTTTGATAGGCCACCGAGCCCGCAAACCGCTCATTGAGCTCTTGTGACACCACCCATTGAGTAGTGGCGCGTAATTGCGCAATAGCGGCCAAAACCGCTTTGGCCAAATCGCTGTTTGAGGCGGAGGCCAATGCAGCCATATCATCCATCAAAGCAAAGGCCGCGGCTCCCCCATCCATCATCTTACGCGCGACAAGATCCATCGATTGAATACCATTGGTGCCTTCGTAAATAGGGGTGATCCGCGCGTCACGCAGATATTGCGCCGCTGCGGTTTCCTCAACAAAACCCATGCCACCATGAATTTGCACCCCGAGATCAGCCACTGCAACGCCGGTGTCGCTGCCAAAGGATTTGGCAATGGGAGTCAAAAGCGCCGCTCGTGCATGCCAATCGGCATCGCCCGTGGCCTTGGCCATATCAATGGCGATCGCACAGGCCACTCCAATGGAGCGCGCCGCAAAAATATCGGCTTTCATCTGCGCCAGCATCCGCCGCACATCAGCGTGATCAATAATGGTTCCGGTTCCATCAGCAATGGGCGAGCGCCCCTGCTTGCGATCCATCGCATAAGCCAGCGCATGTTGGTAGGCACCCTCAGCCACCCCAACGCCCTGCATCCCCACAGCCAAGCGGGCGTTATTCATCATTGTGAACATGCATGCCATGCCGTTGTGTTCTTCACCTACAAGCCAACCCGTTGCACCGGAAAACTCCATGACAGCGGTCGGACTACCGTGAATGCCCAGCTTATGCTCCAAGCTGACACAGCGCAGATCATTGCGCACGCCAAGACTGCCATCAGCGTTGGGGATAAATTTTGGCACCAAAAACAGGCTGATCCCTTTTGGTCCGGGCTTGGCACCTGGAAGCCGAGCCAAAACCAAATGACAGATATTTTCTGCCACATCATGTTCACCCCAAGTGATAAAGATTTTCTGGCCCAAAATTTTATAGCTGCCATCAGCTTGCGGCTCGGCCTTACTGCTCAATGCGCCAACATCGGATCCGGCATGGGGCTCTGTGAGGTTCATTGTGCCGGTCCATTCACCAGAAATCAGCTTTGGCAAATATAGGGCCTGCAATTCGGCATTGGCGTGGTGTTCCAGCGCCTCAATCTGACCCTGAGACAACAGCGGGCAGAGATTGAGAGAGATACAGGCGCCACACATCATATCATGCATCGCTGTGTTCAAAGCCATCGGCAGGCCCATGCCGCCGTGCTCAGGCGTGGCGGAAATGCCCACCCAACCACTTTCGGCTATCGCCGCATAACCATCGGAAAAGCCCGGTGGGGTACGCACAACGCCGTTTTCCAATCTGGCAGGGTGCAAATCACCTGGCCGTTGCAGCGGCGCCATCACCGTATCGCACATCTTGCCACATTCGCTCAAAACTGCATCCGTCAAATCCTGCGTCGCTTCGGAAAAGCACGCATTAGCGACCACCGGCGCCAAAGGCACCACTTGGTCGAAGATGAACTGATATTCGCTGACAGGGGCTTGATAGGGCATGAGGAACTCCAAGGATGGCGTAATCGATTGACATCGTCTTACCCAAGCCCCTAGCACAAGGAAATAGCTATCGCCCGAAACGCAGCGTCAGGCTCGGCCTGCTTGCCCTGACAACAGGGTTGGATCGACCCCGATTGAGGCCAGAGCCGCCGCCCATTTGGAATCATTGTCTGGATTAAAAATCAAGTCAAACTCCGCATCACAAATCAACCAGCCGTTGCCAAGAATTTCCGCCTCGAGCTGCCCCACCGCCCAGCCAGCATACCCCAGCGCCAACAAACTTGTCTTCGGCCCCAAGCCCCGCGACAAATCTTTGATCGCATCCAAAGTTGCCGTGACAGCAAAACGTTCGTCAATCCGCAAAGTATCAGGATCGCCAACATATTCTGCGGAATGCAGCAAAAAACCGCGCGACGGTTCGACTGGTCCGCCAAAATGCACCGCAACCTCCGGTGTCAAAGCGCCAATAGGGATATCAAGATGTCCAAGAAGCGCTTTTAGATCCAAGGCTGAATTGGCTTTATTCACAATGAGGCCCATTGCGCCATCCTCAGAATGGGCGCTGATATAAACGACAGAATGCTCGAATCGTGGATCGCCCATGCCCGGCATGGCCACCAAGAGCTTTCCAACAAGAGTCGTCTGCGCATCAGTCATACAAAGAACATGAATAGGAAAGTACAAAACAACAAGTGCTTTCATACGGATTTTTCGACTTCACGGCAGCCTGCGCCAAATTGTTCCGTCTGGCTGCCAAAACGACCACTTGCAAAGACGGCCGTAGACAAAAAGTGAGTTCGCATTTCTGTCCAAAGGCGTTAGAAGGATCCCTATGAAACACGCTATGCACCGCATCATCACATGTGTCCTCTGCGTATTTTGCCTTGCTATGCCCGTCGTCGCGCAGGATCTCGACGAGATTGTACAGGCCAAATTGCGGCCAGGGTGGCGTATGGCGAAAGGCACCCACATGGCAGCACTGCAGCTGGATCTGGCGTCGGGATGGAAAACCTATTGGCGCCAACCCGGCGACAGTGGCCTCGCGCCACACTTTGACTTTTCACAATCTGAGGGCGTGCAGACGGTCGAGGTTGTTTATCCAACACCAGAAGTTTCTTGGCTGGGGAGTAGCCGCAACATCGGATATGACACTCAGGTCATTTTCCCGTTGCAACTCTCCGTGGACGACACCGCAGGCATTACCTTGATCGGGCGTATAGAAATTGGTGTATGCCGCGAGCTATGCATCCCAATTACGTTGGATCTTTCAGCGCAATTATCCGCACAAGCGCCTGTCGACCTTCTCATTGAAACCGCCCGGGCCGCGGTGCCAAAACCCGGCGCGGGCAAGCTCACCTGCGCGTTTTCAGCGGCGGAAGATGGCATGAAACTGGAGATTATAGTGCCATCCTTCGAGCTTGCCTTTGATCATGCAGCAATCGAACTGGGCAACCAGAGGCTGTGGGTCGATACCCCGAAACTTGAGCGGCAAGACAGGCGGCTGATTGTCACCACTCAGATTATGACCCCCACAGGTCAACCCATGGCCATTGGGCGCGATGGGGTGACAACCACTCTATTTTCGCCCAACGGAGCGATCGAATACCGAGGCTGCTTGGGCGCCTAGCGCCGCAAATGCCGCGCAAAGATCAAGGCTGATACGGCATAAAGCAGCAACACAACCAGCGCCGACCCGCTCAAAAACAGCACAAGCCCGAGTGGCAAGGGCGACAGATAGGCCGCCAGGGGCAGACTCATCCAAAATTGCGGCACGCTTCCACTCACGATCACCGTCCCAAGGGTCGCGGCAAAAAGAGCGGCCAGGCTGATCAGCGCCGCAAAAACGGGCAACCGCGGTCCGCGGCCGCGCCATAGGCCGCGCAGGGCACGTTTAACGCTCGCCACTTGCGCGCCCACATCCGCTTGCATGGCCATCAACGCGGGCACCACGATCAAGACTAAGATCACTCCAAACCCAAGCCCAAAAACCAGCGTTATCACCGTTGGTTTGAGAAACTGCGCTTGTGACGACGTTTCATAAAGCAACGGGGACAGACCGAGGACCGTGGTCAATGTCGTCAGTAACACCGGCCTCAACCGATCTGTTACCCCATCGACAATCGCCGGAAAAAGGCCCCGCTCTTTAGAATATTCATCAATTGTGGTCACCAAGACAATGGAGTCGTTGATAATAATCCCGACCATGCCAATCAAGCCCACGACCGAAAACAGCGAAAGCGGGATGTCATACCACCAATGGCCGTAAATCGTGCCAATCAAGCCGAAAGGAATAATAGCCATGACCACCAAGGGGCGTGTCCAACTGGAGAAAATCCACGCCAAAGTCATGAAGATCCCAGCCAAGGTTAAAACCAAACCCCGTGTGGCGTCGGTGCGAAAATCATCTTCCTGCTCCGCCAATCCAGCCAGAGCAAAGGCAACTTGAGTTTCCTCAGAAATTTTTGGCAAAATCGTCTCTTCCAATTCCGCCACGATCGCCTGTGCGCGGACCGGATCATCCTCGGAAATATCGCCTGTCACAGAAATCACTTGGATGCCATTCTCACGTCGAACCGTTGAAAAGCCGGTGCGCTGTTGCACGGTGACAATGTCTGCCAGCGGCACGTAGCCCCCATTCGGAGTGCGGATCAGCATACTATCGGTAAAATCAGCTGTCAGTTCACCGGCCGGCAGCTCCACACGAATGGTGGCAGAGCGCGGTCCATCAGGAAAGCTCGCCGCCTCAATCCCGTTGAGACGATTGCGCAATATCCGGCCCAAAGTATCAATGGTGAGCCCCAGAGATTGCCCCTGTGGCGTCAATTCCAACACCAATTCTTCTTTGTCGTAGGAGAGCGTATCCTCAACCGCTGAAACTTCTGGGTATCGCGCCAGAGCGGTTTGCAAGGCCTCAGAGGCGGCTTTAAGTCGGCGCGCATCGGCGCCGGAAAATTGCACGTCCAGAGCATCACCGCCCGGGCCAGATCGCCAGCCACGAAAACTAATCGTCTCCACTCGAGGGTGCCGGATCACCGCGTCCTGCAAATCCGCAACAAAGGCAAAAGACGAATAAGACCGCAAATCCGCATCAATCAACTCCACGGCGATCGAGCCCAATTGATCGGCATCCTTGGTATCCGCTCCCGCCAGGGCACGGCCCGTATTGCCCCCAATTTCGGCCATAGAAAAATCTACCGGATTGCGGCCGTATTTCTCTTCGTATTGAGTACCAACGGTTTCTACAGCAATTTGAAACGCGCGCATTTGCTCTAACGAGTCTTCCCGCGTGGCCCCGGGCGCCATAGCGAAATTGCCCGTCACTGAGCCGCGCTCTGGCGCATTGAAAAACCGCCATTGGACATCTCCATTGATAAACAGCACCACTTGACTGGCCAAGGCCACCACCACAACAGCAAATACCGGGTATCGCGCCCAAATGACAAATCGGATGAAAGGCCGGAACAGGTAGTACTTAAACTGATCCAGTAAATAATTCATAAAATATGACGGCATGTCATACCACCGGATTCGCGAGCCCTTGGAAATAGAATGCGCCATGTGATGAGGCAAAACCAAAAAGCATTCCGCCAGCGAAGCAATCAAAACTACGATGACGGTAAAAGGAATATCGGCAATCAAGTCGCCAAACCGCCCGCCAATCGCTACCAAACCAAAAAAGGCGATGACGGTCGTCAGAGTCGCTGAAAATACAGGGGTGAACATGCGCTTGGCGGCATTTTCCGCGGCCACAACGGGGCTTTCGCCCAAATTGCGCGCGCGGAAATCTGCATGTTCTCCCACAACGATGGCATCATCGACCACAATCCCGAGGGTAATAATCAAAGCGAAGAGCGAGATCATATTGATCGTCAGCCCTGACAAATACATCAGGGCCAAAGCCGCCGCCATGGCTGCCGGGATTCCCGCCGCCACCCAAAAGGCCGTACGCACATTCAAAAACAAAAATAGCAACAAAAGCACAAGCCCCAGCCCCTGCAGGCCATTTTCCATCAGCATGGCCAGCCGCGCTGAAATTGCCTCTGATCGGGTGCGGATCAAGTCAAGCTTCACATCAGGAGGCAGGGACTCCATCATCGCCGCAGCGGTGGCTTGCACCTGCTCTTGAATTTCAATCGCATCTCCCTGATCAGAGCGGTCAATGCGGATGGAAATGGCCGAGGCGTCGCCCACGAAATAGGCGCGATTGCGATCAACCCCCTCTTCCGTCACCCGCGCCACATCCCCCACGGTGAGCGAAGAGCCATCGCCATTGGACCGCAAAACAATCTGCCGGATATCCCGCGCACTGCGTTTGGCGATCCCTGTACGAATACGCGCACTGCCGGCTACATCACCGGCGGGATCTGCCTCGGCTTCCTCGGCAATGGCACTGGCTATCTGCGCCATGCTTACGTCATGACGAATAAGCGACAAACTGTCGACTTCCACAACGGTTGAAGCTGCAGCCACACCGCGAATGGTGGTGCGTGTCACTCCAACGGCGAAAAGCCGCGTGACGAATTCATCGGCAAATAGAGCTAATTGCTCCACTCCAACTGGACCGGAGATCACCAAATCCGTGACCCGGTCACGCCAAACCCCACGGGTGACTTTTGGATCATCGGCATCATCGGGAAACTGACTGGCTACGGAATCTAGAGCAATTTGAGCATCATCAGTGCCGCGGGCCATGTCCCAGCCAGGCTCAAATTCCATAGTAATCCGCGCTGAACCTTCCGAGGAAGTTGCGGAGGTGCTGTTCACCCCTTCAATCCCAAGCAAGGCCGGTTCGACCACCTGTACAATCGCCCGGTCAACATCCTCGGGTCCAGCACCATCCCACCGCACGCTGACAGTGACCCTGTCGATAATCACATCGGGGAAAAATTGTGCCCGCATTTGCGGAAAGGACACAGCCCCCGCAACCAGCATGATGAGCAAAAATAGGTTTGCCGCAGTCCGATGCCGGGTCATGTAGGATAAAATCCCGCCTGTGGCGGTGCGTATTACGGACATCTCTTATCCCCCCATACGGCCTTCGAGCCGCTCAACCACTTCTTTGCGCACCTCCGGTTCTTGCAACTGCGCCAAGATCCGCTCCTTAACCTGTTTGGGCATGCGTTTGTTGGCCTCGACAAAGGCAATCAGCTTGGCCCGCCGCTCTGGATCAAGCGCGATCGTTTCTGGCCCAGCAAGTGGCGCCTCGCCCTCAGCCCGCAACACACGCACTTTGATGCCCGCACCCAGCAAGGGTGATCGTTCCGCAACGATCTGCGCTCCGCTCAGCTCACGCGAGCGCACTAAAACATCATCACCCTGACGGCGCATGAGGAGAACATCGGCCTCCGACAGACGCTCATCTTCGCCGACAACTAGAACCTGGTTATTACCGCTCACTGCCGTGGCCGGCAGGCGAGCAACCCAATTTAAGGCTGGTTCTGTGATATTGACCGTCACAAAATCACCAGGTCGAAGACCCTTGGAGATTGCAAGACTGGCAAAAAGCAATCGCCCGGTCAAACCTTCGCCGACGACAGCCGCTTCGCGAGTGATCTGACCGCTTGAGCTCATCTCCGCACCGAGCAAGTCCAGCGTCACCAAGACCTCAGCTGCCCGCAGCTTGCCAGCATCATCGAGCAAACGCCGATGCTGCGAAGTGCTTACTCGAAAGGCCACTTCCAGCGCCAAAGGATCGACTAATTGACCAATTTTTTCATTGTTGGCTAAAGTCCCACCCTGCAAAACAGTGACATTGGCCAACTGGCCTGAAAAGGCCGCACGGACAACTGTATCGCGCAGATTGCGCTCCGCTTCCGCCAGTGAAATTTCCATCCGCATGACCCGCGCACGCGCTTGATCTAAGCGCGCTTCAGCAGCCAGCAGCGCTTGGCGCCGGGCCAGAACTGATTGCCGCGCCGTCGAAGCGGCCAGTTCCGCAGCTTCCACCGAGGCCGCGGTGCCGACCCCCCGGGTCACAAGATCTTGTTGCCGCACCAATGCTTTTTGACGCAGGACGGCTTGCTCTTGCGCGGCGCTGATTTCATCTTTGGCCAACTCCAGCGCCCGTACAGCCTCGCGCAGGTCCGCTTCCGCATCAGCCATGTCAGCCTGTACCAATGCCAAGGCTGTTTGTGCATTTGACGGATCAATCCGCAACAGCACATCACTCTCCAATACAGCACCGCCGTTTTTAAAGTTGGGGTGCAACTCAATGACGGTCCCGCCAATTGCCGGTCGAATATCAAGGCTGCGCTTGCTTTGAACCTCGCCAAAGACCTGTAGCACCGGAACTTGCTGACCCGGTTCAAAAGGCACGGCATTCACAGCAAAAATACGCTCTCGACCACCGCCACCGCGCCGCTGATCATCGCCTTTGTTCTCGATCGCGCCCCGGACCATCATGATGGCGTAGGTAAACAGCGCCAAAGTCGCCGCCAGAAGGAATAGCCCCATTAAACTTTTGCGCAGAAACCGCATCCAACAATCCTCTCGATCTTCGTTACAGTCGTTTTAGTGCAAAACGTCTCCACGTCACGAAGATTCAGCAGCGCGATTTATTTTCTTTTCAGATGCTCATCCAGCCGTGGCATAATTTCGACAAAATTACAGGGTTTATGTCTTATATCCAACTGCTTGACGAGTATTTCGTCCCAAGCATCTTTACAGGCGCCCGGACTGCCCGGCAATGCAAACATATAGGTGCCATTGGCCACGCCGCCCGTTGCTCGGCTCTGGATCGCCGATGTGCCAATCTTTTGCATGGAAACATAGGTAAAGACGGTTGAAAATGCGTCAATTTCTTTTTCATAGACATCCCGATGGGCTTCAACGCTCACATCACGGCCCGTAAGCCCAGTGCCGCCGGTGCTCAGAACCACATCAATTGATGCATCGCGCGACCATTGGCGCAATTTCTCGGCAATCACCGCGCGATCATCGGTTGAAATATCGCGGTCGGCCAAGATATGCCCGGCCGCTTGCAGGCGCGCCACCAGCGTATCGCCAGATTTATCATCGTCCAGGCTGCGGCTGTCAGACACGGTTAAAACCGCGATGCGCACCGCGACAAAGTCATGTTTTGTTGCTGCATTGCTCATGTCGTGCCTCCTTCGGATTGCGTGCGAAGCCAAGTTTTGAGCATCAGCAAATCCTGCCATGCCTGTTTCTTCCGCGCGGGCTGGCGTAGCAAGACCTGGGGGTGCAGCATAGGCAAGATTGGCAGCGCAAATCCCGCTTGCCATGCTCCACGCATCTTGCTCAGGCCGCGTTTGCCCAGAAGCGCCTGACAACTGATGTTACCCATGCAGATGACAACCTGTGGCGCGGCTAAGTTAATATGCCGGCGCAAGAAAGGCTGCATCATGGCTATTTCAGCCGCGCTGGCCTCGCGGTCTTGCGGCGGGCGCCAAGGAATGACCGAGGCCCTATAAACCTCCGCGCGCCAGCTCAAACCGATGGCCGCGCACATTTTGTCGAGCAATTGACCGGTCGGGCCTGCGAAAGGCAGACCTTGCAGATCCTCCGCCCGACCTGGTGCATCTTCCAAGACCATCACCCGAGCCCCAGCATTGCCTCCTCCAAACACCAAATTGCGGGCCCCACGGCGTAGATCGCAAAAGGAAAAATTTTGCAGTGCAAATTGCAAGGCCGGCAAATCTTTCGCCGCAGACGCAGCCGCTTCGGCCAAGACAACCGGATCCACGGCCGTCATAGCTGCCGCCGGCGCGTCCGCAACCGCTGATGGGCCTGGCTGCGTCGCCGCACCAGTGGGCAGTTTTGGGCTTTGCGCCGGAACCTCATAGCGGTCGATTGGCACATCACCCACTGCCTCGCTCACTCCGAGCTCTGCCTGCCACTGCAAAGCGGCACGTGCCATATGCCAATCCAAATGGTCCATAGCATCAAACTATGCCGTTCTGTTAGGAAGGTAAATCACTCAATCTTGGGGGCAGCGCAGCAAAAATAACGCGCCACGGGCCCAAATGACATTTCCTTGCGCCCGGCCCTTGCCGTGGGCAGTCACTCTTCCTATAAAACGCCAACCGGAGAGGTCTATATGCAGCTTCAGCATCTATTGGGGATAGAACCCCTGCATCCCCAAAGCATAATCGAAATATTGGATTTGGCAGATCACTATGCCAACCAAAACAGGTCCGGCGCCCGCAATAGCGAGGCGCTTGCGGGCTGTACTCAGATCAATATGTTTTTCGAAAACTCAACCCGCACTCAAGCCAGTTTTGAAATCGCAGGCAAAAGATTGGGAGCGGATGTGATGAACATGGCCATGCAAGCCAGTTCAATTAAAAAAGGTGAGACCCTCATTGATACGGCACTGACGCTCAATGCCATGCACCCTGATCTTCTTGTGGTGCGTCATCCGCATTCTGGTGCTGTGGATCTTTTGGCCCAGAAAGTAAATTGCGCAGTGCTCAACGCCGGTGACGGGCGGCATGAACACCCCACGCAAGCACTTCTGGATGCGCTCACCATCCGCCGTTCCAAAGGCCGTTTGCACCGCCTCAATATCGCCATTTGTGGCGATATTGCCCACAGCCGCGTGGCCCGCTCTAACCTGATTTTGCTCGGCAAAATGGAAAACCGCATTCGCCTTGTGGGCCCAGCAACGCTGATGCCAGCAGAAATTGATGCGTTTGGTGCGGAAGTCTTTCACGATATGGCAGAAGGTCTGAAGGATGTGGATGTAGTCATGATGCTACGCCTGCAACGCGAACGCATGGATGGCGGCTTCATCCCCTCCGAACGCGAATATTATCACCGCTATGGATTGAATGCCGAAAAATTTAGCCACGCCAAACCAGATGCCATTGTCATGCACCCCGGCCCGATGAACCGCGGCGTTGAAATTGACGGTGAGATCGCCGACGATTTAACCCGCAGTGTCATACAGGAACAGGTTGAGATGGGTGTGGCGGTGCGCATGGCAGCCATGGATATCTTGATGCGCAACAGGCGCCGAGCCGCAACGGAGGCACAGCCATGACCCGAGGCTTCACATGCGTCCCCCTTGGCAGGAGACTGTCCGAATGAACGAACCGAAAGATCCCCGTATGTCGGGGAAAATTGCCATGTATGTGCTAATTTTCAGCGCCGCTCTGGTGGCCTTGATGGTGTGGGTGGCCGGATGACCTCTCTACGTATCACAAATGTTCAACTGGTTGATCCAGAGAACCAGACCGTCGAGCTGGGCAGTCTGAGCGTTAAAAATGGCCGTATTGCCGCCGATGATCCTGGGCTGCCGAGCTTTGATGGCCGGGGTAAATATCTCGCGCCGGGCATTGTCGACATTGGTGCCAAAGTTTGTGAGCCGGGTGAGCGGCACAAAGAAAGCTTTCGCTCGGCAGGCCTGTCCGCTGCCGCAGGCGGGGTGACCACTTTGATCACACGGCCAGACACAGATCCGGCAATTGATAGCCCCGAAACTCTTGAATTTGCAAACCGCAGGGCACAGTCCACTTGCGTAGTGCGCTGCTATCAAATGGCGGCGCTTACAAAAGGGCGCTTGGGCAAAGAAATGACCGAGATTGGATTTTTGCAAGACGCCGGAGCGATTGCCTTTAGCGATTGCGATTCGGTGGTTACCAATACCAAAGTACTCGCTCGCGCGCTCACCTATGCGCGGCAATTGGGGGCTTTGGTCATTGGGCACCCGCAAGATCCAGGCCTGTCGCAGGCGGCTGCAGCCACTTCTGGAAAATTTGCAACCCTGCGCGCGATCCCAGCGGTCTCTCCCATGGCTGAGCGTTTAGGGCTTGAGCGAGATTTGGCCATGGTAGAGATGTCCGGCGCGAAATATCATGCCGACCAACTCTCCACCGCTCTAGCCCTGCCGGCCTTAGAGCGGGCCAAACACCAAGGGCTGGATGTGACTGCCGGGGTCAGCATTCATCACCTCACGCTCAACGAACTGGATGTCGCCGATTATCGCAGCTTTTTTAAAGTCAAACCCCCATTGCGCTCCGAAGAGGATCGGCTGGCGATGATCTCGGCGCTCGCAAGCGGGTTGATTGATATCATCAGCTCT
>Ga0206677_10001993_pt1 | contig 18516 bp, 13 predicted proteins | sample M130m12015metaG_FD_155475 | JGI IMG/M metagenome (GOLD analysis project Ga0206677, IMG submission 155475) | Ammonia-oxidizing marine archaeal communities from Monterey Bay, California, United States - M1 30m 12015 | ecosystem: Environmental > Aquatic > Marine > Intertidal zone | place: USA...
TGGCAGCGGACCTCAAAATCGAGACGAAGAAATGATGGGTCATAGACCATTTTGGGTGCTCGCAGATTATTTGACAAATCAGGGCTATGCTGTTTTAAGATATGATGATAGAGGAACATTTGATTCAGAAGGTGAATTTACCTCAGCTACTACTTTTGACTTTGTAAAAGATGCGGCGTCAGCGTTTTTTTATTTAAAGAATCGTCCCGAAGTGGATTCCACTAAAATTGTAATCATGGGACATAGCGAAGGAGGCCTTATTGCTAATGTTTTAGGTGCAACCATCCCAAATCTGTCCGGCATTGTTTCACTAGCAGGAACCTCAATCAGAGGGGATTCAATATTGAAGATTCAAACAAGGTTGCTTGCGGAAAGTATTGGAGAAAAAGGCCCTCAATTGGATTTAACGAATGCCTTTAACGACGCTATTTGGAATGCCGCTGTTAACTCAAAAAACATTGAAGAACTAGAACCAGAATTAACAGCTGTTTCAAAAAAGTTTACTAAAAAATTAAGGAAGAAAAAATTCATTAAAAAAAATGAAGAAGCTCAACTAATTGAAGCGGTTAAAACATCAGTTCTTAACCCTTGGATGTATGAGTTCATAAGATATTCTCCAAGCATGCATATACCGAATATAGCTTGTCATGTTTTGGTTTTAATTGGGTCTAGAGACATTCAAGTTACATCTAAAGAAAATATAAAAGGATATAAAGATTTATTACCAAAAAACGATAAGCTCCATTTAATCAAAGAATTAAAAGGATTGAACCATCTCTTTCAGAGCTGCAAATCATGTACCATTGCTGAATATGGTCAAATCGAAGAAACTTTTTCTACAATAGCTCTTGAAGAAATACGTTCTTTTCTTAAGCAAATATGGGAATAATAAGTCAAGACAAAAGGAAAAAGATATTGATTATCAGATTCAGTGCAATTGGAGATGTTGTATTGACAAGCCCCATTATAAGAGTCCTTAAAATGTCGGGTTATGAGGTGCACTATTTAGTTAAGCGTCAGTTCAAATCAGCCATTCAGAACAACCAATACATTGATAAACTTTTTACACTAGAAGAGGCAGGATTAAAAAAGCGATTGAGACTTGAGAAATATGGAATGGTCATTGACCTTCAAAATAATTTAAAATCACTCAAAATTAGAAGTGGTTTATCCAAGGATATCAAGATTGTGAATAAGGAGAATTTGAAAAAACTGGTTCTTGTAAGAGCTGGTTTAGATCTTTTAAATAGTGAACATATTGTTGATAGGTACTTTAAAGCCATTGAAAATACGGGTGTTAAAAATGATGGCAAGGGTTTAGATTTTTATCTTTCGGATGATTTTAAAATTTCTTTAAATAAGACTGAATATTCAATAGAACAAGCTTATATCGCCTGGATTATTGGAGCCTCTTACCCAAAAAAAACACTGCCATCCGAACACATTATTCAAACCTGCAATGTTCTAAAAATACCAGTTATGCTTTTAGGCGGAGTTCAGGACGAAAAAAAAGGTGCCTACATTGTGTCAACCGTAATCGGAAAAAATGTTCACAATTTGTGTGGCAAACTTAGCCTAGAAGAATCTGCATTCATGGTTAAAAAGGCAAGTTTAGTATTGTCAAATGATACTGGATTAATGCATATCGCTGCCGCTTATCAAAAAGACATTATATCATTTTGGGGCTGCACAAAGCCTAGCCTAGGCATGTTTCCATACAAACCAGGAGAACGATCCGAAGAAATGATTAGCCCCAGTCAAAAGGCCCCTTGCTCTAAGCTCGGTAATAGATGTAAATCAGACAAAAATGGATGTATTCAGCACATACAGGTCAATGATATTATTTTTGAAATAAAGAAGGTATTACCTGAAGCTTAGGAGGACTTTAAGCTCATTGTCACCGAAGTTCCTTTACCCTTTACCGAATTAAAAATCCCATTTATGCCCGCCATATTCATACGATATTGAATATTTTCAATACCCAAACCTTTTTGTATCGCATCCATTTCGAAACCAATACCATTATCCATAGCCTTTAGCTCAATACCTCCCTGAATTCTTCTCAACGAAATACTAAATTCGGAGGCTTCAGCATGTTTTAAGGAATTGTTAAATAACTCTTGAATAATTCGGTACAAATTAAACTTGTCAACACTATTTAAATCTTGCTCTTGAATACTTTCCTCAATATCAATTACAAATTGAATCTTACCCATTGAGCTGATCCTATGAGCAAAACGTTCAATAGCATTTAAAAATCCTTTTTCTAGCTCTGGAGGTAACAAATTATATGCGATATCTTTTACCTCTCTAATACAATTTTGCAACAAATTTTGAAGATCTTTAAAGCTTTCTAATTGAGCATCAGATGGGTTGAAATTCTGGAACAATAGATTCAATAAAACCATTTGTTGCCCGAGACCATCATGAAGCTCTCTTGCTATTTTTTTCTTTTCTGACTCTTCAGCTTGAGAAACGACATCAAATTTACGTTTTTCGAATTCTAACTCTTTGGTTTTATCTATAATCAAAGCGATATACTCCAACTGATCAGTATCAGCATCTATTTCGTTAATGACAACATCAACAATAATTTCTTCTCCATCATTTGTGAGTTGAATAAAGCGCCCACCATCAGCAGTGATTCTTTGTTTTTTATCTGCATTGAAATCACTAAAAGGTCTTTTTGTTAATTCATAAGGCGAAGCTTTATAAAGTTTCTGAGCTGCATCGTTGATTAAACCAGTTTGAAGATCGCGACCGATAAGTTGAACTATAGGAAGTGGCGATTTATTAAAAACATCCTTGAACTTCCGCTCTGACTTTCTAACCTTCTGGGTTAATTCACGACGCAACAAACCATACTTAATTGTTCGCTCCAAAACTTTCGCGTTTAATGCGCTCTTTATGACATAATCTTGACCTCCCTTAGAAACAATTTCTAAAGCTATAGATTCATCATCCATGCCTGATAAAACGATTACTGAGGCTAATGGAAAAATATTAAAAACCTTCTCATATGTTTCGACGCCACTAGAGTCCTCAATATTCAAATCTAAAAGAATGACATCAGGTTCTTGAAAATCGCGAACCTCTAAGACCTCTGCAATAGAAGTTACAGAGATTATATTATCGCTTTTGATTTCAGAGGTGGAAAGCTGAAATTTAACATTCTCTGCAAAAGATAAATCATCCTCAACAATTAGAATCTGAGCATTTTCCATAATTAGTCTTTATTTCTAATGAGCACCTTATCTCGATCGATCATTTTCTGAACCTCTTTTTTAAAGACACTAATTTGATCTTTCTCGAGGCAGTCTGTCGGGAATAAAAGTTGTAGCTCCTTAATGTAGTCAAAATAAATTGAGTCTTTGCCCAGTGTTATTTTTTGGAGGCCAGAAAAATAAACAATGACCACTTCCCTATCTGCTGCAATAATTGCCTTTGAAGATACTCCCACACGAAATCTACTCTTTGCTCCAGATAGCAGAAAAACAATATTCTCCAATGAAAAAAATATAAGCACGGCTGCGGGAAAAACCCATAAATCGAGAGTGATATACAAGGCGCATGCAAGACTCGACATAACCAAAACTTCCAGCAATGTATAAGTGATTACGCGCTGTTTTCTTTTGTTACTGATTGGGGAATTCCAAGCAAAACGATTTGTCTTATTTACAATGTAGACGCCCATCCATCTTCTTGCACTCCTCCAACCTAACAAGCCAAAAAAAAGCAAGCCAAAAGCCAAATAAACATAAGATTGAAAAGGGAGTTCGGCCCCTGACATATGTAAGAAGTCAATTTGAACATCATAACCTACATATATACAAAAGCCAATAAGTGGAATACTAAAGAACAAAAGGACACTATTCGTGAAACTATTCATTTGGAATTAATTTTATTTTCCTTTTTAACAAAGATATGTCCTTTTTGATTTGATCGTTTTTTTCATTCACCTGTGCAAATAACTTTTCTGCACCTTTCGACACAGAAAAATATCCCATATTAGTCTCTGCTTTTATAAGTTCATTCTCAAGCTCGGTAATTTTCATCCGCAACGCTTTACGTTCTCGTTGATATTGAGGGGCCGCATCCTTAGATGATAAAAGACCATTTATTTTAGACTTAAACATCAATAAATCTGCAGCCTCAGGCGTCATGTCGGATTTAGAAAGCTGCGCTTGAATGGCTTTATTAAAGCTTAACATAAGTTTATTATAATGGGCAGATGCCACATTTCCTAACGCTTGAAACTCACTAATAATATCTTTTATGTCTTGATCAGATTTAACGGTTCTCTCCTCTATAGATGCAATGAAAGCTTGCTTCTTCTCTATATTTAAAATAAGTTCCTTATCTAATGCCTTAGCCGCATTCTCTTTTTGAGTGAAAAAATAATCACATGCGCCTCTAAACTCCTCCCAAAGCTTCTTTTCGTAACGCCCTGCCCCCTTTAAAGTCTTCCATTGTTTTTGCAATTGAATTAAGGCGTGTGAAGTTTCCTTCCAATCATTAGACGACTTAAGTTCTTTAGCTTTATCTATTAATGCTTTTTTTGCATCTCGCGCATCTTTATCTTTATTGTCACGAATTTTAAAAAAGTCTTTCTTTTTGGAGAAGAAGGTATCACATAACCCTCGAAATTCTTTCCATATTGCGTCGTTATCTTTTTTAGGAGCAAATCCTATTTTTTTCCAATTGGATTGAAATTCAAGAACTTTCTCCGTACACTTTCGCCATTCCTTTTGATCATTTACAGTCTGATTTTCCTCTAAAAATGACTTTAACTCTGTCAATATGACCTGCTTTTTTTTCAGGTTTTCTTGTTGGGATGCACGATGCTGTTCGTAGTGTCTATTAATCTTATCATAAATTGAACGAACAACTTCCCAATAGCTGGACTTCAAGCCTTCCCATTGTTCATGTTGCACCGGACCGATATCTTCCCACTCGTCTTGGCCAATTCGCAACTTTTTTTCAAGTTCGCGAATACTCTCACTTTCATTTCTAAGGGTCTGTAATTCAACAATGATTTTTTCCTTGAGCTGAGTATTTCTTTTATAATCGTTCTCTTTTAGCTCTTTATAGATTGTTATATTATGAAAAAACAATTCTCTCAGACGCGAATATTCTTTTTGAATTTCATCTCTTTTGTCTCTTGGTATATCGCCTATTTTCTTCCATGTATCTTGAATGGTATTATATCCATTGAATGCGGTACCAATATTTTCTTCATTTTCAACTAAATCTTTTAGCTCGGTAATTAGATTCTTTTTGAGCTTCAAGTTTTCCAGTTCAAGCTTATTTTTTATTTCTAGCTGTTGCTTTTTGGCGTCCTTATATGTTTTAAAAAGCTCACTAAATTGCGCCTTTATTATAGCATAATCAATCTGTTCAATAGTCTCACCTTCTTCCTTGGCTTTTAAGGTTTCAACTTGTTGCTTGCCCTCACTATGGAGCAACCAATCATCAAAACTACCCTTTAGCTGACTCACTTCCTTTGAAATTGATAGAAGATCCTCTTGCTGGAGTAGTTCATTTAGCTTAATTATAAATTCATTTTCCATATTTAGCCTTTTAATTCAAACGAAGAAAGCTCATTAAACACCTGTACTCTATTATCAATATCACTTTGAACGATTTCTAACAATCGATCTGTACCAAATTTCTCGACACAAAACGAGGCCATTGCAGAGCCATAAATAACTGCTCGCTTCATATTTTCAAAACTTGTATCATCCGTGGAAGCCAAATAACCCATAAAACCTCCAGCAAATGTATCCCCTGCACCTGTGGGGTCAAAAACCTCTGCCAAGGGTAAAGCAGGCGCAAAGAATATTTGATCCCTTGAAAAAAGTAACGCACCGTGCTCACCTTTTTTTATGATAACGTACTTTGGACCCATACCTAAAATAACTTTTGCTGCAGTAACAAGGGCGTATGCTCCCGTTAGCTGACGGGCCTCCTCATCATTCACAATTAAAACATCAACCATTGCAATCGTCTTCTTCAAGTCTTCTAATGCAATATCCATCCAAAAGTTCATGGTATCCATGGCTATAAGTTTTGGTCTTGTATGCATCCTGTTTATGACCGAGCTTTGAACAGAAGGACTTAGATTGCCCAGCATTACATAATCTGAAGTTTGATAGCTATCTGGGACAATTGGATCAAAATGTTCTAGAACATTAAGCTCTGTAGCTAAAGTGTCACGGCTGTTCATATCATTATGATATTTTCCGGACCAAAAGAAAGTCTTTTCTCCCTCCTTTATTTGCAGGCCTTCAGTATTTATTCCGCGGGAATTCATTTCTTGGATGGTTTCTTTTGGAAAATCAGAACCAACCACAGAAATTATACTCTGCTCCTGCGTAAAGAAGGATGAGGCTATAGAAATATAAGTTCCAGCTCCTCCTACGATTTTATCTGTTTTACCAAATGGTGTTTCAATCGCATCAAAAGCTACACTACCTACTGTTAAAAGACTCATAAATATTTTTTGTGCAAAGATAAGTAATTCCAATAAGGTCAACCCTATTATAGTATTTCTTGTTCAAGCAGCAAGGTGTTTTATTGATAATGAATTTGTATTTTTAAACTAATGAAATGTATTGTCCTTATTTTGTTACTGATTTTCAGTACAGTACATAATGTGTATGGTCAAAAAAGCAAACAGCTTTCAACGGATGATATATTTTCAAGCTTTCAACAAAACGCTCAAAAATCTGGAGAAGTTAATACCACTGTTTACTCCCAATATATTCAAGCAATAACCTCTGACAAATACAAGAGAGAAACGAAAGCCATTTTAACTTCTCAGCTTCTGAAATTCTATGAAGAACAAGGGCTAATTTCATTGTTTAATAAGGCCTTCAATACACATAAAAATGAGCTTATTAAAAATTCTATTTTATTTCAATTTTGGAATACTAAGGCTTTAGAAATTGGAGGTAGATATGCGGCAATGCAAAAGGCTTCAATGAAACTTTTAAATATTTCTTTGAGGAATGGAAATAATAAAAACACGAGCGATGCATATCGTCTAATTGGACGAGCAAAAATGCATTCGAATCAAAAAGATTCTGCTTTGTTTTACGCGAACCTCGCATTGAATTTCGCCAAGAGGTCAAACTCAAAGAATGCCGTTGCCTTAACTTTTAAAGACCTATCTATTATCTATGCACACTATGATATGATTGGCAAAAGCACTTCAACTCTTCTAAAGCTAAATCAAGAAGCCGATAAGCTGAGGGATAACTATTTGTTGTGTTGGTCGAATTTAAAAATTGCAGAGCGATCCTTTAAAGTAAAATCTATAAGTGAGGCAAGAACCTATTTTAGGAAGGCGCTAAATATTGCAGAAAAAAACAACTTCAATTCATTTAAAGTACAAATCTACACTGGAATTTCAGAAATTGAATTACTAGAAGAAAATCACAGTGAAGCAAAAGAAAACATTTCAAAAGGTTATAAGTTTATAAATGAGAAACAAGAGAGTGTTTTTGATCTTGAATTAAAATTAACACACGCCAAATACCTAATTAATAAAGAGTCCTTTAATGATGCGAATGAAATATTAAATGGTGTTCTAAAATCCTACAATGCCATTGCATGGAATCAAGGGAAAGGTAACAGCCATCATCTTATTGGACGTTCTTATTTTTACAGTTCCCAATGGGAGAAAGCAAAGCGCTCCTTTAAAACCTCTAAAACACTTTTAGAACAATCAGCAGAATCAAATTATAGAATTGCTAATTATAATTTTCTTGCTAGGGTATATGAAAAGCTAGGGATGTATGATGTAGCATATGACAACTTGATTACTTATCAAGATTTAATGGACAAAAATTCTTCTTTAAATAGCAGCAAGGCAATAAATGAGCTGACTCAAATGTATTCTAGAGAGCTCCGGGAATACCGGATTAAGGAGCAAGAGCGCGTTATTAAAGACCAAGAAAAAGAAGCTGAATTGCTAGCATTGAAGGGTGAAAAACAAATGTCCTCAATTGTATTGATTATTATCATTCTCATATCAACTATCATTATTGTACTTTTCTACTTAAGGCAGCTAAAAATAAACCAAACCACCAAAGAAGTTGAGATGTCGCAAACGCTTCTTAGGACACAAATGAATCCACACTTTATATTCAATGCGATGTCCGTAATACAGAGCTCTCTTTATGAAAACAACCCAGCCAAATCTTCTAAATTCCTTGTAAGCTTTTCTAGACTTATTCGACTCATTCTTGAAAACTCGCCTAAAGAGTTTATAACTCTTGAAACAGAAATAGAGATTCTCGAAAAATATTTAAAAACACAAAAGCTGAGATTCGAAAACAGATTTGAATATCACATTAATGCACCAGAGGACCTAGTCTTTAAAAAAGTACTGATTCCTCCTATGATCACACAGCCATTTGTAGAAAATGCGATTGAACATGGACAACTGAATACTATTGAAAATGGAAAAATCACCATCAATTTTATAGAGCAAGGGAACATGCTATTTGTTGAAGTATCAGATAATGGTGTAGGTATACAAAAGTCGAGAGAAAAAAAGAGTCCCATGAGCAAGCATAAAAGTATGGCTATGGATATCACGAATCAGCGGGTATCAATCCTAAATAAAAAATACAAATCGAAAGCACGGATTTCGATAAGCAATCTAACAGATGAGAAAAACTCAGGAACCTGTGTTCAAATATTCCTACCATTACTAACCGAAAATATTAACTTTGAATCTGAATGAAAAAAGTACTCATAATAGACGATGAAAATAAAACGAAAGAGTTCATAAAGAGACTCCTTATTTCTTTTGGACATGATTTCGAAATTTACACTGATGGTTCGAATGTTGAAACGGGTATCAATGCAATTAACAAAATTAAACCAGACCTCGTTTTCCTAGACATTCAAATGCCTGACGGCAACGGTTTTGATGTACTAAAAGGCGTAAAATACAAAGACTTTGAAATTATTTTTATTACAGCATATCAAGAGTATGCCATACAAGCCATAAAATTCAGTGCATTGGCGTATATATTGAAACCAATAGATGTAGAAGAGCTTGAAGATTCCGTAAATAAGGCTTTGACCACATTAGAAAAGAAAAAGAACGAGGTGCAATTTAACGCCCTTGCCAATAATATTGATCAAAGTGTAAAAAAGAAGCTCGTGTTGAAAACACAAGAGAGTGTTTATGTTTTAGAGCTTAAAGAAATCATACGGTGTGAGGCTGATAAAAACTACACGTCTTTTTATCTTGAATCGGGTAAGCGTATTTTGGTCTCAAAAACATTAAAAGAATATGACTTGTTATTGTCGGGTCATTCTTTCTTTAGAGTGCAACAATCTCACCTTGTGAATTTAGACCATATTAATCGATATGATAAGGCAGATGGTGGAGCCGTAATAATGAAAGATGGGAGTTCTGTACCCCTGTCCCCAGCAAAGAAAGAGCAGTTCTTCCAGATTTTAGAGAATCTTTAATGCTTGATTTAAATCTGCAATTAAATCTTCTACGTCTTCTATCCCAACGCTCAATCTAATCAAACCATCAACGACACCGCTCTTTTCGCGAGTTGCTTTTGGGATTGCGGCATGTGTCATTGTTGCAGGATGACCAATTAAAGATTCAACACCGCCTAAAGACTCAGCGAGCGCAAATATCTTAACTTGTTTAACCATGTTTAGTGCATCTTCGAGTTTATTCCCTTTTAGTGTAAATGAAAGCATACCTCCAAAATCTTTCATCTGACTTTTTGCAATATCATGATTGACATGCGTCTTTAGACCGGGCCAATAAACATTTTCAACTTTCGGATGTGACTGGAGAAAATCTGCAATCAGAGCGCCATTTTCACAATGTCTTTGCATTCTAAGGTGCAAGGTCTTAATACCTCGCAATACTAAAAAACAATCCATCGGACCAGCAATAGCACCTGACGAATTTTGAATACGATAAATATCGTCAGCAATTTTTCTATTTGATGTAACCAATGCCCCCATTACTACATCAGAGTGACCTCCTAAGTACTTGGTGACAGAATGCATAACAATGTCTGCTCCCAATTCCAGCGGGTTTTGTAAATAGGGCGTAGCAAAAGTGTTATCAACACAAAGTATTACACCAGAATAATTTGTTACAGCAGCTAGGGCCTTTATATCAATAATATTAATCATCGGATTGGTAGGAGTTTCAGTCCAAATGAGCTTTGTGTTTTCCGTCATCGCCTCTTGAACTTTAGATATATCCTTCATATCTACAAAATGAAAAATAATACCGTACTTCTCAAAAATAGTTGTGAATAACCTGTAAGACCCACCATAAAGATCATTTGTAGCAATGACTTCATCGCCGGGTTTTAGCATTTTAATAACACAATCAATAGCTGCAATTCCTGAGGCAAAACATGCACCAAATGATCCATTCTCTAAAGCGGCTAAATTATTTTCTAAAACATGACGCGTTGGATTTTGAGTTCTAGAATACTGATATCCTTTATGATTCCCAACACCCTCCTGGACGAAGGTAGATGTTTGATAAATAGGCGTCATGATAGCACCTGTGGCGCTATCTGGATTTATACCGGCATGAATTGCTTTGGTTCCAAATTTCATAGTACTTCTTTTTAATTAAAGATAGTCTATTTCCTTATGGGATTTTTAAGGCTTGGGAAGGGTCCCAAAAAAAATGCTTAAAATTCACAATTTTATCTTCCTGAATTAAAACACCTTCTTTTTCCAGAAGCTCTTGCATTTTCATTGCATTTTCAAAATGATTTTTACCAGTAAGTATTCCTATTCTATTTACAACTCTATGTGAAGGGACATCTGACATTTTATGTGAAGCATTCATGGCCCAACCAACCATTCGAGAGGATTGCTTTGAACCAAGATAAGCGGCAATTGCTCCGTAAGAAGTAACGCGCCCCTTTGGAATAAGTCTCACCACATCATATACATCAGAAAAGAAATCGGATTTTTTCAGCTTGTGAAGATTAAAAACTAAAAGTAATATATTTTCAGCTGCATAAAAAAAGCCATCATTTGATGGCTTTAAATTTTTTAAGAGCTGATTTTAATTATTTACCCTTCCAATTTCCATCGTCATCATAATTAGAAAGACATTCTGCAGTCTCTTCTGCATCACAACCTTTCTCAGCACACATCGCGGCACATTCTGCCTTTGTCATTGTTGAACATTTTGACATGTCGCATTTTGTCTTGTCTGCACAACATGCTTTTTTATCATCCGTGCTACAAGCGGCTGTAGAGCTATCTTTATCACATGACTTTTCCTTTTTATCAGCACAACACTCTGTTTTTGTAGATGAACATGCTACATCACCCTCGTTACCATGACCATTTCCTAATATAGGGGCTATAACCAAACCTATAAGACAAGTTAATTTAATAAGAATATTCATCGATGGGCCCGACGTATCTTTGAATGGATCACCAACAGTATCTCCCGTAACCGCTGCCTTATGTGCCTCAGAGCCTTTATATGTCATTTCTCCGTTAATCTCAACACCTGCCTCGAAAGATTTTTTAGCATTATCCCAAGCGCCTCCTGCATTGTTTTGAAAGATTGCCCAAAGAACACCTGAAACAGTTACTCCTGCCATATATCCTCCTAGCATTTCTGCAACAATAAGGTTATTATCAAGGTAAACTAACTTACCTAAAAGAACGATTGCTATTGGAAAACCTATTGTGAGAATTCCAGGTAACATCATTTCTTTCAGAGAAGCCTTTGTTGAGATATCAACACATTTTGCATAGTCAGGCTTTCCTTTTCCTTCCATAATTCCAGGAATCTCTTTGAATTGTCTTCTTACCTCATAAACCATTTCCATAGCTGCTTTACCCACAGAGTTCATTGCTAATGCCGAAAAAACAACGGGAATCATTCCTCCAACAAAAAGCATCGCTAAAACTGGTGCTTTGAAAATATTAATCCCATCAATGCCAGTAAATGTAACATAGGCTGCAAAAAGTGCTAAAGAAGTAAGGGCTGCAGAAGCGATTGCAAATCCTTTACCTGTTGCTGCAGTTGTATTTCCTACTGAATCTAAAATATCTGTTCTTTCTCTTACAATTGGATCTTGCTCACTCATTTCAGCAATCCCTCCTGCGTTATCAGATATTGGACCAAACGCGTCAATAGCAAGCTGCATGGCTGTCGTTGCCATCATTGCTGAAGCAGCCAAAGCAACACCATAAAAACCTGCAAAAGCATATGATGTCCAAATTGCGGCTGCAAAAAGCAATACAGATGAAAATGTTGAAATCATCCCTGTAGCTAATCCTGCAATGATATTAGTACCTGCTCCAGTTGAAGATTGCTGAACTATTTTTAAAATTGGTTTTTTACCTAAGCCAGTGTAGTATTCTGTGAATGAAGAAATTGCTGCTCCAACCACTAAGCCAACAAGAGTTGCATAAAACACATTCATTGACGAAATTGTCTGAACACCCTCTCCATAGAAAGACATTTGCATTTCTGCAGGTAGCATCCACTTAACAAGTACAAAACATGACACTGCTACTAAAGCAATAGAAGTCCAGTTACCGATATTCAAGGCTGTTTGAACCTGAGCCTCTTTTGCATCATTCGATGAAATTTTAACAAGCAAGGTTCCTATAATAGAAATAATAATTCCAAAACCAGCAATAGCCATTGGTAGTAGAATTGGACCAATTCCTCCGAATGCATCATCTATTGTACCTCCCATATCTTCAATGACATAGTTACCTAGTACCATAGCTGCTAAAACAGTTGCGACATATGAACCAAATAAATCTGCACCCATACCAGCTACATCTCCAACGTTATCTCCAACGTTATCTGCAATGGTTGCAGGATTACGAGGATCATCTTCTGGAATACCTGCCTCAACTTTACCAACCAGGTCAGCTCCTACATCCGCAGCTTTCGTATAAATACCTCCGCCTACTCTAGCAAATAACGCTATGGATTCAGCTCCCAGTGAAAAACCAGCTAAGGTCTCAAGTACAATTGTCATATCAGCAGTATTTGTCCAAACACCTCCCATGACATAATGAAAAAACAAAATGAAGAATGCTGTAAGACCTAAAACGGCCAATCCAGCAACACCTAAGCCCATTACCGTACCACCACCAAAAGAAACTTTTAGTGCATTTGGTAGGCTTGTCTTAGCCGCCTGAGTTGTTCTCACATTTGTTTTTGTAGCTATCTTCATTCCCATATTTCCTGCGAGCGCTGAGAAAATGGCACCAACAATAAAAGCAACAATTATGAGGTAAAGTGTAGTAGGCACAATGTATGCTACACCAGCAAGTACCAAACTTGCTCCTATAACGAAAAACGTCAGTAGTCGGTATTCAGCCTTTAAAAAGGCTAAAGCACCTTCATAAATGTGATCAGAAATTTCTTTCATTTTGCCGTCTCCAGCATCTTGTTTCATAACCCATGCTTTTTTAACAAACATGTATAACAAACCTACAACAGCTAAAATGATTGGTAGGTAAATTGCAATTGATTCCATAATTCTAATTAATAGTATTTTAAGGCGCCAAAAGTAGACTATTCTGTCAATCTTTGCAAACCTTGGGCATAAAAAAAAGGAGTGACATGCACTCCTTTTCAATTATAAATGTTTTATCTACTTGCTGTAGGTAGCTTGACAAGTTCCAGACCCTCCTGTAATCGGAGTTGTATTCTGCCAAGTAAATGTAATCGTAAAGCTCAATCCATCTGAATTCATTGCACCAAATCCAGAATAAATAATATCTCCAAGACCACCCGGAGCTCCATCTGAAGCTTCACTAACCGTTATTGACTCGCCATCTAATTGACAAATAGCGGTACCATAACTCCCCGTTATACCATTAAAAAATTCAGTAATTAAAATCTGATCAGAATTTCCTCCTGCTATAACGTTTGGTGAACCATTTAAGGCAAGGCCAGTTCCACCGCCACAATTATCAGAAACACTCCAGTCACCTAACCAAGTATCTTGATTCACCACAACATGGACCATTCTTGTTACGGTTGTTGTACCGTTATCATTCGTAGCTGAATAAGATACTGTATAATCACCCACTTGACCCGCATCAACATCACTAACGTCAGAAACCATGACAATAGCACCATCAATATTTGCCGCCGTGGCGTATGGGTCTGTCCAAGTGGTGGCAACACTAATCGTTGTATCTGCTGCACCTACAATCGAAATTACAGGTGTATAAACACAAGAACCATCATCTTTTTTAGCTTCTTCATTATAATTTGCTGCACCAATATCTGTACATCCCTTTTTCTTGCATGAAGCTGAAAACATTATTACAGCACATAAGGCAAGCATAGAATAAAATTTTGTTTTTTTCATAAAATCGTTTTTTCAAATGTAATTAATTTCTGCCTAAAAAAAAACGGCACCGAAGTGCCGTTCATTCAAACGATTTGCTATTAATCTTGTGTGACTTCAGTCGAAACTTCAGGCGCTACAAGAGCATCTTTGATTTTTTTCTCAAGCTCTTCAGACAGTTCAGGGTTGTCTAATAATAAATTCTTAATTGCATCTCTACCTTGGCCAAGTCTGGTCTCTCCATAAGAAAACCAAGAACCACTCTTCTTTAAGATATTTAGTTCAACGCCTAAATCAATAATTTCACCAATCTTAGAAATACCTTTACCGTACATCACATCGAACTCTGCACGTCTGAAAGGTGGTGCCACTTTATTCTTTACAACTTTAACCTTAACTCTATTACCTTTTACTTGATCCCCATCCTTAAGCTGAGTTGATCTACGTATATCAATTCTAATTGAAGAATAAAACTTTAATGCGTTACCCCCCGTTGTGGTTTCAGGATTACCAAACATAACTCCGATTTTTTCACGAAGTTGATTGATAAATATACAACAGCAACCTGCTTTGTTTATGGAACTAGTTAATTTCCTGAGAGCCTTAGACATAAGCCTTGCCTGTAAACCCATTTGAGAATCTCCCATTTCACCCTCAATCTCGGCTTTTGGTGTCAAGGCCGCAACTGAATCTACAATTATTAAATCAATCGCGCCAGAACGTATCAAATTATCAGCAATTTCAAGAGCTTGTTCGCCATTATCCGGTTGAGAAATAAGTAAGTTCGCAACATCTACACCTAAACTTTTTGCGTAAAACTGATCAAAAGCATGTTCCGCATCAATAAAGGCTGCAATACCACCTTGCTTTTGAACCTCTGCAATTGCATGGATTGCAAGCGTCGTTTTACCCGAAGATTCTGGACCATAAATTTCAACAACACGGCCTTTAGGATATCCTTGAATACCTAGAGCTAAATCTAAGGTTAGCGAACCAGTAGGAATAACATCTACTTTTTCAACAGGTGAATCTCCGAGTTTCATTACGGCCCCTTTTCCATAGGTCTTGTCTAGTTTTTCCATGGTAAGCTGTAATGCTTTCAGCTTATCCTTATTCATTTCTTTATTTGGCATATCGTTTGTTTTTTTTCAGGTCACAGACCTTAATTAGTAATGAGTCAAATGTATCACCACAAGTTCGTAAACAATTTACGACCTATTGTAATTCTAATAAATCAAGTATTTCGTTTGCATGGTCTTTTGTTTTCGGCTTTTGAATTACGTGGGTAATCAAACCATTTTCGTCTATTACAAAAGTCAACCTATGGATTCCTTCATATTCTCTTCCCATGAACTTCTTGGGTCCCCAAACACCAAATAAGTTAATAAGGTCTTTAGCTTCATCTGCCAATAATGGAAAAGGCAATGAAAATTTGCTAGAAAACTTATCGTGACTTTTTACGGAGTCCGCACTCACACCCAAAACTTTAATTCCCTTGGACAATAGCTTATCGTATCCATCTCTTAAACTACATGCCTGAGCTGTACAGCCAGGTGTGTTATCTTTAGGGTAGAAATAGACCACCCACTTTGATCCTTTAAAATCCTCAGCTGTGATTTTCTTGTTATTCTGGTCTAAGCCTTCAAATTCGGGAGCAGAATCTCCAACTTTCAGTGTCTTCATATGTTTATATTTTAATCTTTATGATTGACGTAATTTTAATCAAATATAATTATAATTCTCACGGCAACGTCATTTCAACAAAAAAAAAACAAGAAAGTTTTAAATATAATCGGGTCTATTCGTTTTCAGTAATCGAACCTAATTCCAAAAGTAAATCCTCCAGAGTCTTTACATCTATACTCTCGAGATCGGATTCACTATTAAGAATTGACAATTCTTCCTGTAAGCTCGATATACAATACTGAACGGCTCTTGAAAAATACATTTTAACATAAGAACCTCCGTTCTTTTTATAAAACTTCAATACCTCAGGTAACTTTTTTCTTAAACCGATATCTTGCCTTAAAGTATAAGTAATGTAATAAAACATCATTCTAACTTCGCCTTCGTTTTGCCATTTGTCGCTCTGATTAAAAATCATATCTTCAAAAAATAGACGTTCTTGCTCCTCACCAACAGCACTGTAAACCTCTGCAATTGTCAAAAGAAGGTCATCTCCTGCATCTTTTTGAATAGATCTGGCAATTGCCAACCCTGAGCCCTCATCTAAATCAACAAGACTAGAGAAAGCATTTGATCGGACCATACGAGAAGGATCGTTAAGAATCAACTGCTTTAGTTTCTGAAGTTTTTCGTCTAAAGACAAATCAGTCGCAGTATAGGCTGCGCACATCGCGGAACGAACTTGAGATTTCGAGTCGTTTTCGAGCTTATCAATTATTGCGTTTTGCATTTGAGCATTGGCATTAACCAACCCATATCGCAATGCCAACTCTGCTGCTGAAGCTCGTATTTCCCAAAACTTATCATCCAAAGCGTCTAAAACAAGATCTTTTGGATCATCACAATGCACACTTAGGGCTCGTTCTAAAGCTACTTTTCGAGATCGATATTTATCAGAATGATAAAATTGGTGTCTGAAAAATGCAGCAGGCTTATCCTCGAATACTTTTGCTAAAAGGACTTGCTTAGGATCAATTTGGACATTAACAATCTTCTCACTCACACTAAAAGTAAAGGTCTCTGATACCTCATCTATAATAATCTTTTGAATATTCGCTTCTGAAGCACCTTCCGTCCATATGGCAACTTCCGTAGGGATACGATAAACTGGAAAGTCTTCTTTATTTTGACGTTGAAGAATATTCACAACGACTTCATTCCCATCAGCGTTCAACTCATAATCAGTAAATAAAATAAGATGGCCCTTACCGAGAAACCATTGGTCAAAGAACCAATTTAAATCTTCACCGGAAACATCCTCAAAAGCCATCCTTAAATGATGCACCTCAGCTGCCGTAAATTTATTTTTAGTGAGGTATCTATTCAATCCCAAGAAGAATGCATCATCACCAAGGTAAGCTCTTAACATATGCAGAATTCTACCTCCTTTATTGTAAGAGTGTCCATCAAACATATCTTCCTTATCTAGATGGTCGTACCAAATTAAATCATGATATCCTTGATAAGCAGCAGACTGATAATAACCTTCGACTTCAACTTCAGCCTGATAATCAGCCTCATCAGCTCCATATCTAAATTCGTCCCATAAATATTGTGAGTAGTTTGCAAATGATTCGTTTAATGGAAGGTTAGCCCATGATTCACAAGTCACCAAATCTCCAAACCAATGGTGAAATAATTCATGTGCGATGGTAGATTGGTCGTTATTATCAAGTAATTCACTCGAATCTTTGTAAACATAATCACCAAAAATCACAGCGCCCGTGTTTTCCATTGCTCCCGAAACATAGTCGCGAACTACAATTTGATTGTACTTGTCCCATGGGTACTCCAAATCAAGCAGTTCGGAAAAATATTTTATCATTGCTGGCGTTTCACCAAAAATCGCGCGAGCATCATCTTTGTATTCAGGTTCTACATAGTAATTAACATCAATACTAGAACCATCTTTTTTAGTAAAAGAATCTTTCACAATACTAAATTCACCAACAGCCATCATGAAAAGATAAGGAGCATGTGGCAAATCTTGTTTCCAATGGTCCGTGCGCAGACCATTCTTTTTCTTTTTAGAGGAGATTAAATCACCATTAGAGAGTGTGACGTATTTATCTTTTACCGTAATTAATAATTCTTGAGTGGTTTTACTATTTGGCGCATCAATAGTGGGAAACCAAACGGAATTGGATTCGGTTTCGCCTTGCGTCCAAATTTGAGGCATTACATTTGGGTCTTCTCCCTTAGGATTTATAAAATATAATCCTTTATCTGATAAAATTGCTGCACTTCCAGAAGTTTCCCGTTCATTGGGTTTAGCTACATACTCGATAATTAAAGTGTACTCCTCAGAAGATGTATATTCCCGATCTAGTTTGACTTTAAGCTTCAGCCCATCATCATATTTATAAATTAAATCTATTCCATTCATAGAAACTTTCGAGATTTCCATTCCTTTTGCATCTAAAATGATAGAATCTGAAGGGTAAAAATGCGGCTTAGCTGTTAATGTTTC
>Ga0206677_10001995_pt1 | contig 18502 bp, 15 predicted proteins | sample M130m12015metaG_FD_155475 | JGI IMG/M metagenome (GOLD analysis project Ga0206677, IMG submission 155475) | Ammonia-oxidizing marine archaeal communities from Monterey Bay, California, United States - M1 30m 12015 | ecosystem: Environmental > Aquatic > Marine > Intertidal zone | place: USA...
GCAACCACTCCCCAAACACTTAAAGTCGAAAAAGGTTTTCCAACAATCCCATGGCCCAATAATGCACTGAAGACTCCGACTGGAACAACCATAAGAATTAATCTACTTTGATAAAAGGATTTGAAGTTTAAAGAAATAGTCATCATTATCAAAATAATACTTATCAAAAACGCTATGCCCAGTCTTTCTCCAGAATCTTGTGCTCTTTCTGCTTGTCCTTTAATTTGGTAATTAACATTAGGAAACATGGATAGTAGTTTTGGAAGTACATCTCTTTTAATTTGAGAATTCACTTGTCCAGATAGTTCAGAATCAACCAAACGGGCATCTATTCTTATTTCTTTTTTTCCATCTATGTGGTTAATTTTTATTTTACCTCTTTTTATAGAATAATCTGCCAATTCTTTAAGAGGAAATTCCTGACCTAAATCGGTTTTGATTCTAGTATTTTCAATATCTGCTATTGAATTTCTATCTGAAAATGGATAACGCAACCAAATCTTTATTTCATCTCTTCCTTTAATTAATCTTTGTACTTCTTGACCAAAGAAACCCTGTCTAATTTGATTGGAAATAGCCATTTCATTTAATCCTAGTAGGTAAGCTTTGGATTTGAGTTCAAGATGTAATTCTCTATTGCCAATTCCACTATTGTCTAAAACGCTCTTAACTTCAGGAAAACCACCTATTTGATCTTTCATCCAGTTTGCTGCAGTTTCAAGTTCTTTACTTTCTTCACTTTGTAAAGAAATAGATACTTCTTTTCCAAACCTTTGCTGGCCACCTACAGTAAATTTTTCTAATAGTCTAACGGAATCTTCGGGGAATTTTAATCTTAATTCGTTAGACATGTCAATAGTAGAAATATGGTCATTTTCTTTGACAGAAATTCTAACAGAACCGACATGAGACCCATATTCTCCTAAATTCTCTGTACTTCCCACACTAACCGACTTGTAAGTTATAATTGTGTCGTTGAATCTATTAATTAATTCTTGATTGTATTCCTCTACAATAGAATCACAGTACCAAAGAAAGTTCTCTGTTTTATTTTCTCTTTCTCCAGGCTGATAAGTAAACTCAACAAGAATGCTGTCAAAAGGAATACTAGGAAAAAATGTCCACCTGATCCACCCAAAGTTAAACAAGACAGCAATTAAAAAAATGAAACCCATAGGCCCCCACACATGCAAACGGTGTCTTCGCAGCATTTTTTCTAATACTCTTCCGTAGCCATCTCGAACGTATTTAACAACACTATTTAATGCCTTACGAAATTTGCTATCGTTGGGCTTAAGTATTTTTTTACTGGCCAGGTGAGAGGGTAATATTAAAAATGCTTCAATTAAAGAAAACAGAAGACAAGCAATTACGCTAAATGCCATTTCTTCCATCATTTCCATTTCCCCACCAACAAATAATAAAGTAGAAAAAGCAAATACTGTAGTTAAAACAGATGTGAAAACAGCATTCATCACTTCACTAGTCCCGTCTAAAGCAGCTCTCATTGGAGATTTTCCACGTTCAAAATGGGCATAAATATTTTCCGCAATTACAATTCCGTCATCCACTAATATTCCTACAACCAATATCATTCCAAATAAGGAAATCATATTTATAGTCATTCCATAAAGTATTCCAAATGAGATCATTCCTATGAATGAAAAAGGGATTCCAAATGCTACCCAAAGTGATAACCGTAAACTTAAAAACAGTCCTAAGACAAGACAAACTAAAAATAACCCAATCACTAAATTATTGGAAAGAGTATCGATACGCTGGTCCAAAAGATCTGCAAATTGAAATAGAGAACGCATTTTAAATTTTTCTTGCTTTTTATTGAATTTAGTGATGTAGGAAGACATTTCATCTGCAATTTTATCTAAGTCTTCGTCCACCGTTTTTTTAACAATAAAACTTACTCCTCGCTTTCCATTTACATAGTTCTTCATGGGAACTTCTGAGAAATCCAATTTTACATCTGCTATATCTTTTAGCTTAATTACATCCCCGTTTGGTTTTGCAAAAATTACTATCTCTTTTACTATTTCAGGATCGGTAGACCGGTTCATAGAACGAATAATTATTTCCTCTTCATTAGTCTTAACACTTCCTCCTGAAAGGTCTATGTTGCTCATTCTTATGACATTGGAAATAAAGTTGAAGTTGAGTCCGTATTTTAGTAAATCATTCTCTCTAATATCTACTGCTATAATCACTGGAGGATATCCTAAAACTTCTATCTGGCTAATTTCTTTAGAGGAAAGTAATTCTCTCTCAATTTTCTCTGCCATCTTTTTTAATTCCCAAAGATTGTCTGGGCCATATAAAGAATAAAAACCCACAACATTACTCATTCCGCCCATTCCTCTCGAAGTTTGGGCATAGACAATTGGTTTTTCAGCCCCTGCAGGAAATTGAGAAATACCATCTACAGCATTTTTTACGTCCTGAAGCATTTCGTCTACATTAATTCCTTCCTCCCCAGTAACTGTTATATTAGAGACGTTTTCAGAGGATTTTGAAGTAATTTCTTTTACGTTTTGAATACCATTAAGAGATTCTTCAATTCTTGTTGTAATACCTTCTTCAATTTCTTTTGGAGATGCTCCAGGATAGGAAACCGCAATGTAGACCCTGTTGGGGTTCATCTCAGGGAAAAATGACTTAGGCATTAAAAACAAACTCAAAAGACCTACTATTCCAGTAATAACAATTAGTGCGTTTGCCCATATTGGAAACTTTATAAAGTAGGCTATAAGTTTCTTCATTTTATTTAAAAATCGGAGTTATTTTAATACTGTCTTTTGCATTTACAATAGGCTGAGGTAAATAGATAATAGAATCTTTAAGGTTATCTACATAGTAGTATCTATCGTCGCTAGATCTTATATTAATTTCAGTACTGTGGATGGTGCTGTCCTTATCCACTCTATAGATTTTATTTTCTCCAAAAATAGCAGTCCTTGGAATTTTACAAACCATTTCTAAAGCATTGAGTTCTAATTTTGCTTTTACATACATCCCATAGTACAATGGAAGTTTGTTAATTGGCTTAACATAGACTGGAACGCTTTGTGTATTGGCATTGATAAAGTTTCCTATTCGAACTACATTGCCCATAAATTCAACGTCGTTCTCTATTAAGTTAACAGGGCTTCCGATTTTAATTTTTTGCATGTATTTTACTGCAAGTGGTATTTCTATTTCTAGTTCATCGTCTCTTATTATTTGAATAACTGGACTTCCTGGGTTTACTATTGAGCCTTGGTCAATAAAAGCCTCTACGATAGAACCGTTGAACGGAGCCACTTGAAAATATTTTGTTAGTCTATATTCATCACTTTTAATGTTTAAATATTCGGCTAAAAGTTTTCTAGATATAACAAAGTTTTTTTCTTTTGAAGTAGTGAATTTTGGAAATTCTCCAAGTGGTTGATCAACTGCAATAGAATTAAAAAAATCATACCATTTGTCGTATTGTTCTGAATGGTCTGTTGCTAAATCTGGTAAGACAGAAGTCCACTGGCTAAGATAATTACTCTTTCTTGCGGCAAGCATCAACTTTGCATCTGTGTCTCTAATTCTAAAAAGTAAATCTCCTTTCTTAAATGAAGTTCCTTTTTTAAGAGAAATAGGGCTGTTTAATAGACCTTGAACTTCAGATGAAATATTAATCATGGTTCCTGCCATAACTCTTCCAGAACCTGAAACCATCACTGGATAGGTCTCATTAGAAACCATTTCCACATTGACAAATTTGGAAGATACTACAGCGCTTACATTTTTGATTTTTGAAGCTCTTATTTCCTCGGCGTTGGTTTCTCCATAATTAACTCCAGACTGATAGCTTATACTTCCAACCATAAAAAGTAAACCAATTAGAATTAATATAATAACTGAAATAATTATTTTTCGAATTTTCATAGATATTTAAGAAAACAAATATAGTTTTTTATGATTTAGTTTAATGTTAAAATATTATAACAAAAAAGCCCCGAAGGGCTTAAAAGTTAATTATTTGCGTGAGATCCATCACAATATCCGTTTGGATCAGCAGTGTTGCCGCATCCGCATTTTGGTCTGTCTTTACTCATAGTTTAATTGTTGGTTATTAGTTTAATTTTTAGTTTGAAAACATCATAGATTGCAGCGTCTCCTAAGTTGTCAAAAAATGAATTAGAACCATATCTTACATTGAACTCAGATCTGTCAACTTCAAGATTTGCTGTGTAGATATTTTTACTTTTAGTTACCTTAAATGTTGTTTTTTTTGTAATTCCTTTAATAGTTAAATTACCTGTCAGAGTTGCCTTATTATTTTTAAATGATGATGAATTAGTTACTTTAAAAGTTGCAATTGGGTGTTTTTCTACTCCAAAAAAGTCATTTGACTTTAAATGTCCTACCAATTTTTGGTTGTATTCTGCATCTTCTAAATCTGTGCATATTATGGTGTTCATGTCAATAGAAAAAGAACCAGTTTTAATTTTATTATCTATAAATTGAATTTCACCACTTTTGAGTTGAATCTCCCCATTGTGTTGACCACCTATTTTTTCACCAATCCATTCTACTTTAGACTTTTCTATATTTATTTTTTGAGCATTGATTCCAAATACTGAGAATGCAAGTGCTATTACTGAACTATATATTTTAAATTTCATTTTTTATATTTTAGATGAGCTAAATTCTAAAAATAAAAATGCCTTTCTATTAATCTAGATTAAGAAATAAAATTGATTACCGTTTTCCTCTAATTTTACTGAGCGCTTCAGGTGTTATTCCTAAATATGAAGCTATCATTTTCTGAGGAACTCTATTTGATAGTAGAGGATAGGTTTCTAAGAACATCTCGTATCTCTCTTTGGCAGAGGAACTCATCAATTGAATAACTCTTTGTTGCAACGACCCTATTCTTCTAGTTAATAATTTTGAATTTTTTTGAAGTTTTTCTTTAGTTGATTGATCTTGATTAAAATAATCTAAACTAAAAATAACTATCTCACTATCTTCAATAGTGTCAATATACAGTTGGGTAGGTTTATTAAATACATTGGACTCTAAGTCTGCTATAATCCACTCCTCTGCACCAAACATAAAAATATGTTCTTTACCTTTTTCATCCACAGAATAACTCCTAATTAGTCCTTTTTTAACATAAAAACCATTCTTTGAAACAAATCCTTGTTTTTGGATGATTTCTCTCTTTTTAAAGTATTTAGTTGTTACCTTAGTTTTAGTTCCTAAAATATCTGTAAGAAAGTCCATTTATATTATTAATTGCCTGTAATTCTATTAAAAAGTTCTTTAAAAATCAATTTAAAATTTTTAATTTCTGGTTGTCTTTTAATAGCTGATACATTACCATTCTCTTCGATATTAAGTTCGTAATACCACAAAAAAGAGGCATTATTTACATCCATCCCCATCTGACCAAATCTTAAATCCCAAAAAAGCAATTTTCCATTTTTTTCTTCTATTCTATACCAGCCTGCAGAAATATCAATTAATTGTTTTATGACTTTTTGTTCTAAATAAGGTTCTAGCAAATGATGGTTCTTTAAAAACTCTTTTGAATAAGTAATCTCTTGTTTGTCAAAGAGCGAGTAATAAGCAGTTCTGTATCCTTTGTCAGTTTCTATTAAGGATGACCAAAGTATTGAGTTTAATGGAGATGGTTTGGTATCTATCTCTACATATTCGATTTCTTGATTTTCAAGACCCTCTTTAAATTCTTGAAATGAAATCCATTTAAATATTAAGGTTAATAGTAAATAAGTAGAACTTACAGAAAGACCTATGGTATTAAATTTTGACCTTTTAGGATTATCTTTTTTTAACGTCATCACTATTATTAAAAACATTAAAAAAGGTAGTGTGTACAGAGGGTCAACAACAAAAATATTTTGGTACGCCAATCGGTAATTAAATGGCCAAAAAAACTGAGTTCCCCATGTTGTATGCGCATCTAGTAAAGGATGGGTAACTGTAGTCCAGAAAAATAATTTTGTCCAATCTTTAAAAGAAACATCTTTTAACTTAAAATGTATTTTTTTAGCAATCCATCCTAACAAGGGAGCAATTAAAACTGCAAAAACAATAGAGTGAGAAAAACCTCTATGCATTTGAGTTGAAGAAATTTCATCTGTGAAGTAACGAAGTAAAACATCTAAATCGGGGATTGTTCCAGCTATTGCACCCCAAAGAATAGCTTTATTGCCAACTTTTTTTCCTAGAACTGCTTCACCAACAGACGCACCTAGAACAATTTGAGTTAATGAATCCAAAAAGTATTAAAAGTTATCTCCGTCTATCATTCTGCCTAATCCTCCAAGTATAGAACCTTCACCTTTTGATTTACCGCCATGTTTTGGGGCATTTTGCAAAATTCTATCAGCCATTCTAGAAAAAGGTAAGCTTTGAAGATAGACTGTTCCCGTTCCTTTAACAGTTGCTAAAAATAGGCCTTCTCCTCCAAAAATCATAGATTTTAAATTGCCAGCTCTTTCAATGCTGTAATCCAAACCAGTAGAAAATGCTACAATACATCCAGTATCAATCAGTAAAGTTTGGTTATTCAATTCTTTTTTAACTACAGTTCCACCTGCATGTAGAAAAGCAAGTCCATTTCCAGTCAATTTTTGAAGAATAAAACCTTCTCCACCAAAAAAACCTGCTCCTATTCTTTTGTTAAACGCAATAGAAACATTTGTTCCCATTGCTGCACATAGAAAAGCATCTTTTTGGCAAAGTATTTCTCCATTTACATCATTTAAATCAACCGCAATGATAGATCCTGGGTATGGTGCTGCAAAAGCTACTTCTTTTTTACCACTTTCTATATTGGTAAAGTGGGTTAGAAAAATAGATTCACCTGTTAATACTCTTTTACCAACACTAAATAACTTACCCATTATTCCGCTGTCAGGTTCTGTTCCATCTCCCATTTTAGCTTCAAAAGAGATGCCACTATCCATCCAATTCATAGAACCTGCTTCTGCAATTACTGTTTCGTTAGGGTCTAGTTCTATGGCTACAACTTGCATGTCATCGCCATGTATTTTATAGTCAATTACGTGGGAATCCATTATTTATCAGGATTTATTAGAACTGGTGTTTTTCCATCAGTAATAATAAGTTTTGCGTTAGTAGAAGTAGCTATTTCTCTTAGAACTTCTAAACTTTTCCATTCTATATTTCCCTCGGAAATACCTTCTTTAATAATAAGCTGAGCATCTCTTATTCCAGCAGCTTCAATTCTTTTTCTTTCTGCCTCTTTATTTTCTTTTAAAAGAACAAATTCCATCTGTTGCGCTTGTTGTTCTGCTCTCAGCTTGGATTCGATTGCTGCATAAAGACCTGATGGAAGTGTGATACTTTTTAAAAGTACCGCTTCAATTACAAAACCTCTATTTTCCAAAAGTTTTGTCATTTTGTCTTTTATTTGTTTTTCTATGACGGATCTTTTACCAGAGTGCATGTCTTTTGCAAAAAATTGAGCACAAACATCTGCTGAGGCAGAACGAAAAGTGCTTAGTATCAATACCCTTTCAAAATTTGCTCCAACTTCATTAATAATATCCACAGCTTTTTCTTGTTTTACGTGGTAAAGAATAGATATTTGAGAGCTTACATTCAAACCTTCCTTTGAAGGCAAGTTTAGTTTCACTTCTCTATTGACTGTTCTTGTAGGGATTTTTACTAGAATAGTGGTTAATGGATTAATTATAGCAAGTCCAGGATTGATAATATTTCCTCTTAATCTTCCAAATGTTTGTCTTACACCTACTTCTCCAGGTTTTACAATAGCACAGGAACTAAATAGGGAAGAAGTTATTAATAGAACAAGTAATAATTTTAATGTTTTCATAATTCAAATTTTTAATACAATTAAAATAAGTAAATTTTATGCCAATAAAAAAATATACTTGAATAAATTAACCTATTATTTTTTTTTAGAGTAGAAACTTAATATTAGAGGTGAAAAGTTTGATAGAAATAGCTAAAAGAATAACACCAAATATCTTTCTAATAATTCCAATACCGTTTTCGCCGATAACTTTTTCAATTTTGCTAGATGCTTTTAAAACAATATAAATAAATACGATATTGATAATTATGGCAACTATAATATTTGCATTGCTAAAAGCAGCTTTTAAAGATAATAAGGTAGTTAAACTACCTGGTCCGGCTATTAGAGGAAAAGCTAGAGGAAAAACCGTTGCGTTTAGTGGACTCTTTTCATCTTTATAGATTTTAATTCCCAAAATCATCTCTAGTGCAATGAAAAATATTACCAAAGAACCTGCAATGGCAAAAGAATGAACATCCAGTCCAATAACACTTAAAAGTTGCTCTCCAATAAATAAAAATATAATTAATATAAATCCTGCAATAAGACTAGCTTTTTCACTTTGAATGTGTCCAGCTTTCTTTCTTAAGTCTATAATTATGGGAATATTTCCTATGATGTCAATCACTGCAAATAATACCATAAAAGTGGTTAATATGTCTTTGTAATTCAGCTCCATTTCTTAAAAATTTTGGCGAAATTAAGCTAATTTTTTAATTAAAAAAGCATTTATAATTTAAGTTGCAGGATCGGGGATCATTTCGTGCACTTTCTCAATTTCTCTTAGGACATTTTCGCTAAGAGAAACATATATAGAATCTATATTTTCTTTTAGCTGGTCTAGGTTAGTTGCACCAATAATATTACTAGTTACAAAAGGCTGCTGGTTTACGAAAGCCAAAGCCATAGAAGTAAGAGAAAGGTTGTGCTTATTGGCAATTTCTAAATAAAGCTTTGCAGCTTCTGTACTTTGATTGCTACTGTATCTTACAAATCTTTTAAATAAATTAAGTCTGCTATTTGGAGAATCTGTTTTCTCTATATATTTTCCTGAAAGAACACCACATCCTAAAGGAGAATAGGCTAGAAGACCAATATTTTCTTGCATGGAAACTTCTGCATTTCCAACTTCGAATTGTCTATTTAGAAGAGAATAAGGATTTTGAATGGTTATCATCCTAGGTAAATCGATCTTAGATTCTTCTAAAAAACGCATAGTTCCCCATGGGTTTTCGTTGGATATACCAATATGACGAATTTTTCCAGTTTTAATAATTTCATCTAGAGTATGAAGTACTTCGTTAAAATTATCTTTCCACTTTTCATCTTTAAGGTGTTTATAGCCTCTTTTGCCAAAAGTATTGGTAAATCTTTCTGGCCAGTGTAATTGATATAAGTCTATATAATCTGTTTGTAGTCTTTCTAGACTATTGTCTACAGCTTCAATAAGTCCAGTTTTTTCAAATCCAGTAGTTCTAATGTGTTTGGTATAATCTCCAGGGCCAGCAATTTTAGTGGCTAATACTATAGAATCTCGTTTTTTACTTTTCTTAATCCAAGTTCCAATAATTCTTTCTGTATTGCCATACCTAGTAGCTTCTGCTGGGACCGGATACATTTCTGCTGTGTCAATGAAATTAACTCCTCTTTCAAGAGCATAATCTATTTGCTTGTGACCATCTGTCTCAGTATTTTGTCGGCCATAGGTCATAGTTCCGAGACATATTCTACTCACCTTAATATTGGTATTGGGCAATAAATTATATTTCATCTTTTATTTTTTATTCATGACACTATTCTGTTTGTCAATAGATTCTTGATGAATAGCTTTTAGTAATTGTTGAATAAAAAGCTCGCTCAAACCATTTTCTTCACCATATTTTACCCTGGATTTTAACATTTCTATCCATCGGTTATTTTGGAGTATGGTAACCTCGTTTTCTTTTTTATGAACACCAATTTTCTCCACTAAATCCATTCTTCTTTTCAGTACGTCTAGTAGCTCAATGTCCAAATCATCTATCTGAATTCTAAGCTGTTTTAAAGTTGCTTTAAATTCTTTGTCATCCGTTTCAAAGTTTCTAATTACAAGCTTATTTAGGATGTTTTCCAACTCTAATGGAGTAATTTGTTGTTCATTGTCACTCAACGCATTTTTTGGATCAATATGAGTTTCAATCATAAGACCATCGTAGCTCATGTCCATGGCCTTTTGAGCAATTTCTAAAATATGGTTGCTGTTTCCAGTAATATGACTAGGATCACAAATCATTGGAAGTTTTGGAAACTTTCTTTTCAAGTCTAGAGCTAGTTGCCACTGAGGAATATTTCTATATTTAGAGTTCTTGTAGGTGAAAAATCCTCTGTGAATAGCTGCTATATTATAAATGCCACTTTCTAAAAGTCTTTCTATAGCGCCTATCCAAAGATTTACTTCAGGATTTATAGGATTTTTAACCATTACGGGAATATCAATTCCTTTTAGCGAATCTGCTATTTCTTGCATTGCAAATGGATTTCCAGTAGTTCTAGCGCCAATCCAAAGTATATCCACTTCGTGTTTTAAGGCAAGTTCTACATGCTTTGCTTTGGCAACTTCTACAGTAGATTTTAATCCAGTTTCTTCTTTTACTTTTTGTATCCATTTAAGTCCTTTAGAACCAATTCCTTCGAAACTGTTGGGTCTTGTTCTAGGTTTCCAAATTCCTGCTCTGAAAATTAAATTCTTATGTTTTTTCAATTTGTGAGCAGTCTCTAAAGTTTGTTTTTCAGATTCTGCACTACAAGGACCTGCAATTAGAATAGGTTTGGTTAAGCCAAATTTATTTTGAAAATTGTTAATCATTATATTTAACGAAGATATTTAGATAATTTTATTACAGGGAAAATTGTTTAATAAACTTATATTTATTTAGTAAATAAAAAAGAATGGTTCACGGTACACATAATGCAGTTCAAGACGATAGAAATAACCACATTAAAATATATGTAAATGGTGAGATTTTAAATAGAAAGGATGCTAAGATTAGTGTTTTTGACAGTGGATATTTAGTAGGAGATGGAATTTGGGAAGCGGTGAGACTATATAGAGGAACACTTGTTTTTTTAGACGATCATTTTTCTAGATTGTGGTCTGCTGCAAAAGCAACAGGTATAAAATTACCGTATTCAAAATCAGACTTAAAAGCTATAGTAGAAAAGGTTTTACAAACCAACAATATGCAAGATGGTGTCCACGTTAGGATAATGGTAACAAGAGGTATTAAGAAAACTCCTTCTCAAGATCCAAGACTTACCATTAGTGGTCCTAACTTGGTAATTATTCCAGAATATAAGACGGCAGATCCTAGTTCAAAAAATAAGGGAATTAAACTTTTTACTTCCACTATTAGAAGGGGTTCACCAGATTACTTAGACCCTAAACTAAATTGTCACAGTAAGTTACATGAAGTACAGGCTTTGATACAGGCAATTGAAGCAGGTGCAGATGAAGCTTTGATGTTGGATGTTAATGGTTTTGTTTCCACTTGTAATTCTACCAATTTTTTCATTATTAAAAATGGGATTGTATTTACTTCAAATGGTCAGTATTGTATGAATGGAATAACTAGACAAAAAATAATAGATGTTTGTAAAAATAATAATATTGAAGTTAGAGAAACCAACTTTTCTCTTTTTGATGTTTATGCTGCTGATGAAGCATTTGTCACAGGAACCTTTGGTGGTGTAACGCCTGTAATTTCTGTAGATGGGAAATCTATCGAGAACAATTCAAATATTGAATTCTCAGCGACTTTAGAAAAACATTATAAATCGCTAGTTGAAAGTCAGATTCAATGAGTAAGATAATTTGTTTGTGGGCTAGTCCAAGAAATATTTCTACGGCAATGATGTATTCTTTTGCTCAAAGAAAAGAGACGATAGTAGTAGACGAACCTTTCTACGCGTACTATTTAAATAATGTAAATTCAAAGACTTTACATCCAGGAAAAAAAGAGATTTTAAATAGCCAATCTTCAAATTTAAAAAAGGTTTTACAAGAATTAAATGAAATCAACTCCAAAGAGCTTCTTTTTATAAAAAACATGACCCATCACTTAGATAGTCAAAACATAGATTTTGCTAAAAATTGGAGTAATGTTATACTAACTAGGTCCCCTAAAAGATCTATTTCATCTTTTTCTAGAGTCATAAAAAATCCGACTTTACGAGATATAGGCTATAAATTACAATACGAATTGGCCAAAGAGTTTCAAAAAAACAAAATAGAATTTTATTTACTTCAGGCAGAGGATTTACTAATAAATCCGGAAAAGCACTTGAAAAAAATTTGTGATTTTTCTAAGATTAAATTTTCTAAAAAAATGCTTAGTTGGTCAAAAGGTGGGATTAGTGAAGATGGTGTGTGGGCAAAGTATTGGTATAAAAATGTCCATAATTCCACAGGATTTAAGGAGAGTAATTCACAAGAAGAGATTCAATTACCAGTAAAATATAATTCACTTTTAAAGGAAGCTAGTTTTTTTTATGATGCCTTAAAAAACATCTGATTAAAATAAAATATTAATTCAGCTTTTAAATTGGTATGTTTAGCCCTTGAACTATTTATCTGTAGAAAATATAAGTAAGTCTTTTGGAGAAAGAGTCCTTTTTGAGGGTTTAAACTTTGGACTAAATTATGGAGATAAAGTAGCTTTGATTGCCAATAATGGCTCTGGTAAAACCAGTATGCTAAAAATCATTGCTGGTAAAGATGTTCCTGGAACTGGTAAAGTAACTATTAGAAATGGTATTAGAATTGGTTATTTAGAGCAAGAGCCTGTTTTTAATGAAAAGTATACTATTAGCGAACTATTGTACAATTCTAGTGCTGAAGTTGTAAAAATTATAAGAGAGTACGAATCTGCTCTTGAGTTGCAGACCAATAATTATAACGATACTACTGCTGAAAGATTTGAGAAGGCTTCGTTAGAAATGGAAAAGGCCAATGCTTGGAATTTCGACAATGAGCTTAAGCAAATACTTTCCAAATTTAAGATAATAGACTTAGAAGCAAAGGTAGAAATGCTTTCAGGGGGTCAAAAAAAGCGTTTGGCTTTGGCTTTATTGCTAATAGATGCACCAGATATGTTGTTGCTTGACGAACCCACCAATCATTTGGATATTGAGATGATAGAATGGTTGGAGGAATATTTAAAAAATCAAAATATCACACTTTTAATGATTACCCACGATCGTTATTTTTTAGATCGTGTTTGTAACCATATTTTAGAATTGGAAGATGGTAAGTTGTACCACCACAAAGGCAATTACAGCTATTTTCTACTAAAAAGAGACGAAAGGGAAAGTAATTTCAATGTAGAGCTATCTAAGGCTGGGAGACTAATGAAAAAAGAGCTAGAGTGGATTAGGAAATCTCCTAAGGCTAGAACTACAAAGTCTAAATCTAGGGTAGATAATTTTGAGGTAATAAAAACCAAAGCAACTTCTAAAAAAATAAAGCAGGAGTTAAAACTTGAAGTGAAGATGAGTAGAGTGGGTGGTAAGATTTTAGAACTTAAAAAAGTATATAAATCTTATGGTGATCTTAAAATATTAAGTGGTTTTGATTATACTTTTAAAAATGGCGAAAGAATTGGAATAATAGGAAAGAATGGAGTAGGGAAAAGTACTTTTTTAAATATTATTACTCAGTCTCTAAAACCAGATAGTGGTAAAATTAATGTTGGAGAAACTATTGTGTATGGTTATTTTACTCAAAAGGGAATACAATTAAAAGAGGATAAGAGAGTAATAGAAGTATTAAAAGATATTGCAGAAGTAATAGTAATGTCTGACAACAAAAAAATAACTGCTTCTCAGCTATTGGAACATTTTATGTTTCCTTCTAATATGCAATATACTTACGTTTCTAAATTAAGTGGTGGAGAGAAAAGAAGATTGTATTTGCTCACGGTTTTAATGAAAAACCCTAATTTTTTAATTTTAGATGAGCCTACTAATGACTTGGATTTACTTACGCTCAATAAGTTAGAGGAGTTTTTATTGGATTTTAAGGGCTGTCTCATATTGGTGTCTCACGATCGGTATTTTATGGATAAATTAACTGATCACTTATTTATTTTCAAGGGAAAAGGAATTATAAAAGATGAATATTCAAGTTATTCAGAATACAGAACTAAGTTAAATATAGAGCAGAAGATTGAAAAAAAGATAGAGAAAAAGGTTTTGTCTGAAAGTAATAGTAATGAAAAACTATTTTCTTATGAAAATAGAAAAGAGTATAAAAGTTTAGAGAGGCAGATAGAAAAGCTTGAGAGAGAAAAAAAACAGATGGAAAATTTCTTTAAAGATTCTAATGTAAGTTATGATTTAATGTATGAAAAGGGCAAGGAACTAGAGACTTTAAATAATCTTTTGGATGATAAACTAAATAGGTGGATGGAGTTAGACGAACTTAAAAATAAGGCATAAAAAAAGCCCGCAAAAAACGAGCTTTAAATTCATTTTGTAAAAAAATATTAAATAACTTTTACGTTAACTGCATTTAATCCCTTATTGCCTTCTTTTAATTCAAATTCAACTTTATCGTTTTCTTGAATTTGATCTATTAAACCTGACGAGTGTACAAAATGTTCTTCTTCTGTACCGTCTTCCTTGATAAAACCAAATCTTTTGGTGCTATCGTAAAATTTTACTGTTCCTTTATTCATTATTGTTGTTATAAATTGTGTTTTAAAGGGGCAAATGTATAATATTTTAATTAAATAAATTCATATTGTTTATCTATTCTGTTGATATTTAATAAAAAATTAGATAAGTATTTAGGTTAATTAACCCAACTTTTAAGCACACGTTTTATTATCTTTATTACGTAAATTTTTGTATATTTGATGTATGTCTTACCAGTTAATAAGAATAATTAAAGTACACTTTTTATTACTTTTACTACTCATGAGTAGTAATACAGTAGTTTCTCAGCCTAACAACAACTTAGGTTCTGGTAAAATTTTTCAGGGCAAGAAGAATGTTGAGTTAAAACAAAAGATATATCAGCTTAAGTATTCGGATCCTAACTTAGCCATTTCAATTTGTTTAAGTTCTTTGGAAGATAATATACCCTTGGGCCCTAGTCTGTTTACACTTTACCTTTACAGCACATTAGGAGAATTATATCTCAAAAAAGACCTTCCTGTCCTAGCGCTTTCGTATTTAGAAGACGCAATGTATGAGTATAACTTAATTAAAAGAGAAGGTGTTGTGTTTAATAATTCAGAGCCTACGCAGCAGCCATGGCTTACCATAAATATTGGAAATATTTTTTTTAATCAAGGTCAGTACAATAAAGCCTTAGAAAGATATGAGTTAAGTAAAAATTATTTTAATCAATTGGATTCATTATTACCTAAAATTAGAGGTTTATCTACCACTTATAATAATATTGCTTTAGTACAAATAGAGCTTGAAAATTATAATTCTGCATTGGAAAATATTACAAAAGCTTTTAATCTAAGGGTTAAGAATAAATTTAATCCAATAGATGTTGCACATTCTTTTAAATCTTTCAGCGAGTTGTATTATAAATGGAATATGCAGGAAAAGGGTAATTTATATTTAGCTAAAACCGATAGCATCAATAGAATGATACAAGATGAGAAATTATCTACAAAATTTAAAGATTTTGATGATTTAACATTTAAGCTTCTAGATAACTACTTAGGAAATTGTTATGAGTATAAAGGCGAGTATTTATTTAGGCAGAAGAGGTTTGACCAAGCTTTAAATGCATACAATATTGCTTCCAATTATTATGGGGATTTTACTTTCCAGAAAGTGAGTTTACTAAACAAAAAAGCAAATGTTTTTTATATGCTTTCAGATTATGATAATTGTTTGAAAGTAATTGAAGAAAGTATATTACTTTCTAAAGAACAAAATTTACAAAACGAAGAGGAAATTGCTTTAGAGTTAAAGATTAAAGTACTTAATAAATTAGGGTTAACCCAAAAAATAGAATCTACACTAGATGAAATTTTAGAAAATAAAGAATATCGTTATACTATTCAAATAAGTCAGTTGCTTGATGGATTAGAGTCAAAAAATGAAATTCTCATAAAAAAAGCAGAAATAAAAGATGAAAAGGAAAAGAACTCTCGTATTGTTTTCATTTCAATTATAGTAATTTTAATATTAGCTTTTGCTACTGCGTATTTTTTATCAAGAAAGGTATACCTAGATAAGCAAATGATAATTTCATCTCAAAATGAAAAAATAGCTAAGTCTGAATTGGAGCATAAGAAAAGAGAGCTTGCTGCTATTTCTACCAATATAGTTCAGGAAAATGAACAGGTATCTAATATACTGAAAGACTTGAAATATTATAGTTCTTTGCTGAAATCCGAAAAGGATAGAAATTCTTTCTCTCCTTTAATTAAATCTATTAATAGAATACTCTCAAAAAAATAAGGAAGATTTGTACTCAGATCAATTTAATGCTGCTTATCCTGGTTATCTTGAGTATTTAACTAGAACTTATACAGATCTTACTACATCAGATCTTAAGCTGTGTACTTTCTTGCGTATGAACCTTAATACAAAAGAGATAGCTGACATAATGGGACTTTCAGTTAGGTCTATAGAAAGTAGAAGATACCGCCTACGAAAAAAACTAAATTTGAGTAAGGATGAGGATTTGGTAAGTAATTTAATTAGCTTGAAATACTAATACTTAGAAAGTACTCAAATAGTATTTTTTTTGTTTTTCACACCACTCACTCAACTGTAAAACCACTCATTTCTCTAGTGTTTCATTTCTAAATACCCTGTTTATTAAGTTTGTGTTGTTAATAAATATATGCGCAAATTTTATTTATATATTTTCTTTCTGTTTTTAGTATTAAGTTCTAATACTTACTATTCACAAACAGCTACAAATCCTAGTGTTAATTCAAACGCTATGGTCAATAATAATCCTGTTTCCAATGCATTTTATGCATATATAAGTTCTGGCAATCATGTCTTTACTGGCTCATGCTGTGGACAGCAAGGTGGTTCATCTGAAAAAGTTGTTGTTACCTACGAAAGTTTAAATCTTACTCTTACAAGTCAGTTGATTTCTGAAATTAAAAATTCAACAAGCACGTATAATGATAATGGAACTGCACCTAACCTACTTTCTTTCAATGGTGGTATTAATGTAGGTGATGTGGTAAATGTGTACATGGTTTACCTTAACGACAATATTGATCGACGCTCAAACTCAACCTATGGTGAAATTGAATTTGAAGGAGAAATTTTAGCAGTAGGTATGGATTGGCAACATACTTTGTGGTTCTCAGGAATTAATAATCCTAATCTTGGAACATACGATTATCCAAGGTGGTCTTGGGCTGACAATGATAATAAAGCTGGAAAATTTGAAGATAGAAAATTCGAACCAAATTCTTATTCATCAGGAAATTTTCAAAATGCTTGGGACAATATAAATCAAAACAAAGATTGGTTTCAATGCGTAGCTGCTAACGGTTCTATTTGTTCGCCATCTGGTGGATCTTATAATGGAAATGCAGTTAAAAAGTTCAGATTGGGTTGTTCAAATGGAGCAAAAGGAGATTTCATCAGAATCATCACAACAGTTGCATGTCAAGAACCTACAGGCGCAGGATCGATAGGAAATCCTCAAAGTGGATGCGGAAGTTTTAATCCTAGTACTACAACAAATATTTCCTCTGGTTCTGGGGGTAGCGGTGGTACACCAACTTACTTTTGGCAATATTCCACCTCATCTAGTTCTGGACCATGGAACAGCATTGTTTCAAACTCCACTACTTACAATCTAGGTACAATTTCACAAACTTATTGGCTTAGAAGAGGATATTACCGATGTAATTCGTCTGCTGCTGTTTATACTTCAGCAGTTGAAATGACAGTTAATTCAACTCCTACAGCTAGTGCATCCGCATCCTCGTCTTCAATTTGTAATGGTCAATCTACTACTCTTTCAGCTACTGTTGTAAGTGGTGCTAGTTATGAATGGAGGATAAGTGGAAATTCAACAATACTATCTACTAGTAGTTCTTACAGCCCATCTCCTTCCTCCAACACAACTTATGAACTTACTGTAACTAAAAATGGATGTAGTGCTACAGACAATGTAACTGTAACGGTTGGTACAGAGATTACTGGCGCAGGATCTATTAACGGAGCTGAATCGCAGTGTACTTCTTATGACCCTGGAAATATTGTAAATTCACTTGATGCTCAAGGTGGATCTGGCGGAACACTGACTTATTTCTGGGAAGTTTCTACTACATCCAACTCTACTAGTTTTACAACAATTGCAGGAGCTACATCAGCTTCTTATGATCCATCGTCTACCATTACCCAAACTACTTGGTATAGAAGAGGAGCTTACCGTTGTAGTTCGGGTTCTGCTCTTTATACATCTGCAGTTCAAAAAACAGTTGTTGGGACACCAGCTGCTAATGCATCTGCTTCTTCAAGCTCAATTTGTGCTGGTGCAAATGTTACCCTTTCTACATCTATTGTAGCTGGCCAAACCTATCAGTGGTCTACAGGAGGTTCTATTGTTTCTAATTCAGCTTCATATACAGCTTCTCCGTCAACCACAAGTACCTATCAACTAAC
>Ga0206677_10001998_pt1 | contig 18495 bp, 16 predicted proteins | sample M130m12015metaG_FD_155475 | JGI IMG/M metagenome (GOLD analysis project Ga0206677, IMG submission 155475) | Ammonia-oxidizing marine archaeal communities from Monterey Bay, California, United States - M1 30m 12015 | ecosystem: Environmental > Aquatic > Marine > Intertidal zone | place: USA...
TGGAGCCGCACTGTTGATTGGAGATAATAAAGTGATACCAACTGAAATTGGTAATACTACAGGCCTTACCAAGGCGCTTCTTAAAAATTATTTTATTGATAACGATGATCACTTCAGGACTCTCGAAGATGTTTTATCTGGAAAGGCTATATCTAGCATCTACGAGTTCAAGACAGGGACAAGACTGACCTCTGAAGATATTGTTTCGAGATACGGGTCTGATGATGATATGGCTAACCTAGTTGTTGATGGCTTTATTAAGTCACTAGCAGAGACTATTTCTGACATGGCATTAACCTTTATTGCTGGAAGAGGAATTTATGTTGCTGGCAGCCTAATGAGATCAATTTTTAAAATCATGGATAAAGATAAGTTTATTGAATATTTTTATGGTGATAAAAAATTAGTACATTTACAAATTCTTGAAATGATTAAAATTGGTATTGTTGAGAAGGAGCATGCTTGTCTTCATGGCAATCTAAATTTTTATAGAAATAATAAAAAATACGCATATAAAAATATTTAATAAGGCTTAGTTTAATAATGACAAATAAAAAAGACTTGTATCTTGGTGACAGCTTAATAAATTCTTCAGATTTAAATATTGAAGGTAAAGAGGTTGTTATCAAGAATGAAAATTTTTATAAGATTTCAAATGTTAATAAGATGAGACCCTTTTTTATGAGCATCGTAAGTGCATATGATCATTGGCTTTTTATCTCATCAACAGGAGCTCTAAGTGCAGGAAGAAAGAATAGTAATAACGCACTATTTCCTTACTACACTGATGATAAAATTAGTGAATCTCATGATGTAACAGGCAGCAAATCAATTTTCCATGTTAATAAAAATAACAAAGAATATCTTTGGGAGCCTTTTACAAAAACTTCTGATTTTATTTATCAAAATGAAAGAAATTTATATAAAAATCTTAGGGGAAACAAAGTAATTTTTGAAGAGATTAATAATGATTTAGGGCTTAAATTTTCTTATCAATGGACAACATGTGATAAATACGGTTTTATAAAAACTTCATCCATAAAAAATTTAAATAATGAAGATTTATCAATCACACTAGTTGATGGATTCCAAAATATCTTACCATGGGGTTTAGATGAGAGTATTCAGAACAATACAAGTAATTTGGCAGATGCATACAAAAGAAATGAATTAGATGAAGATTCAAAGATTGGTATCTTTGCTTTAAGTGCAACTATTGTTGATAGAGCTGAGCCAAGCGAAGCATTAAAATCAAATATTGTGTTTCACCTTGGACTTGATAATTGCAAAGTTCTCTTATCATCTCAACAATTAGATAAATTTAGAAAAGGACATGATGTAAATCAAGAAATAGATGTAAAGGCTGAAAAGGGTGCTTATTTTATTCACTCATCCATTTCTTTAAAAGAAAATGAAAAACAAGAATGGCTCTTTGTAGGAGACATAAATAAGTCATCTTCAGATATTGTTGCTCTCAAAGAAAATATAGTTAACAACAACTTAGTTGAAGATATTAATCAAGAGATTCTTAACTCATCTAATGAATTATACAAACTGGTTGGTTCCTCTGATGGAATACAGCTTTCAAGCGACAGAAGAAGGAATATCAGACACTTCGCTAATACTTTATTTAATATTATGAGAGGGGGTATATTTGATAAAGATTATTTAGTGGAAAAGAATGATTTCATCAAATATCTAGATAATGCTAGCAAAAAATGTGGGCATGAAATGAGTTTAAAAATATCAGAATGGCCGGATCACTTTGATCTTCACTTTCTTAGAGAATCAATTAATCAAAGTAACTCTAGAGTTTTTAAAAGATTAGCAACAGAGTATTTACCAATTAAATTTAGCAGAAGACATGGAGATCCAAGTAGACCATGGAATAAGTTTTCTATTAACACAAGAGATGATATTACTGGTAAAAAGGTTTTAGATTATCAAGGTAATTGGAGAGATATATTTCAGAACTGGGAAGCTCTTGCTTACTCTTATCCTCAGTTCATTGATGGCATGATATATAGGTTTCTAAATGCATCAACTTTTGATGGCTATAACCCATATAGATTAACAAAAGACGGTTTTGATTGGGAAACAATTGAACCCGATAATCCTTGGTCATATATTGGTTACTGGGGTGATCATCAGATAATTTATCTTCTAAAATTTTTAGAATTTACTGAAAAATATTTTCCGCAAAGATTAAATTCTTTTTTAACAAAAAATAATTTCGTATATGCTAATGTCCCATATGAAATAAAAGATTATAAATCTATATACAAAGATCCAAAAAATACAATAGATTTTAATTTTGAATTAGCTGAAAAAATTGAGAAAGATCGTTTAAAGGAAGGCGCTGATGGAGCGATTCTAAAAAACTATCAAGGCTCAATACATGAAGTAAACTTCTTTGAAAAAATACTAACTACAATATTAGCAAAACTCTCTAACTTTATTCCTGGTGCCGGTATTTGGATGAATACACAAAGACCAGAGTGGAACGATGCCAATAACGCTCTTGTTGGTAGTGGAGTTTCTATGGTGACACTTTATTATTTAAGACGTTTTTTAAACTTTTTTATAAAGATACTAAAAAATGACAAATCATCCTCTTTTGAGATTTCTACTGAGTTATACCACTTTTTTGAAAAACTTAATCTTTCTTTTAATAAAATTGATTTAAATCTATCTAATAGAGATCGTAAGAAGTTTGTAGATGATATAGGAGAAGTTGCTGCTGAATATAGAGATAGAATTTATACATCATATTTTTCAGGAACAAAAGAATTAGTTGGCAGAGATAAAGTAATTAATTTTCTTGAAACAGCACAAAAAGCTATAGAGCAAACAATCGATACTAACAAAAGAGAAGATGGTTTGTATCATGCTTACAATCTTGTAAATTTAGATAATGATGAAATCTCTATTAATAGATTATCTGAGATGTTAGAAGGTCAAGTAGGGATTTTAAGCTCTGGGTATCTTTCAGATGATGAAAGTTTATCAGTACTGGATAGTTTAAAAAGTAGTTCATTATTTTGGGATGAACAATATAGTTATATTCTTTATCCAAACAAAGATTTATTAGGTTTTTTGGATAAAAATATTATTCCTGAAAATGAATTGAACAAATCCTCACTTTTAACTTTATTAGTAAAAGATGGAAATAATCAGATTGTTGTTAAGGATATTAAAGATAAGTTCCACTTCAATGGATTATTTCATAATGCAAGTTGTTTAGTAAGCGAACTAGAAAACCTGCCCTCTGAATATATCAAACTTGCCAAAGAAGAAACGGGTATTATTTTGGAAATTTTTGAACGTGTTTTTGACCACAAATCTTTTACAGGAAGATCTGGTACTTTTTATGGATATGAGGGTTTGGGGTCTATTTATTGGCATATGGTATCAAAACTTTTATTAGCATCTGTAGAAGTTACACAAAGATCTATTGATAATAATAGTAATCCAAAAACAATTGGAAGATTATTTGATCATTATTTTGAAATCAATGAAGGTATTGGAGTGAATAAATCACCAGAATTATATGGTGCATTTCCAACAGATCCATACTCCCATACACCAAGAGGTAGAGGTGTACAGCAGCCAGGAATGACAGGCCAAGTAAAAGAAGATGTTATTAGTAGATTTCATGAGCTAGGTTTTTATGTAAATGATGGAAAAATAACCTTTGAGCCAACTGTATTACGTAAAAGTGAATTTATTGATGAAGAAAAGTCTTTTAAATTTGTTAATTTAGATAATGAAATTACATACATGGATTTAAATGCAAATTCATTAGTATTTACTGTATGCCAAGTACCAATAATTTATAACATCTCCGATAAGGAAGATATTAAAATCATCGCAAATGATGGTGGTGAAGAAATTATTGATGGTCATGAATTAAACTTCGAACACTCACAAAATATATTTAATAGAACAAATTTAATAAAGGCTGTGCATGTAAGAGTAAGAAAATGAAAAAATTATTTTTTATTTCTTTATTTCTTTTAGTTTCATGCGATCAATCTGGAGAATTTAATATGAACAAGAGTGCAAAAGAATTTTTAGGTGATCCAAATTATCCTGCTATCTCATATGGTGGCTATAGAGACAAATCAAGAGATATCCAACCTACAGTCGAAGAAATTAAAGAAGATCTGTTAATTATGTTTGCTCAAGGTTTCAGAGTTATAAGAACTTACGACGTTCATCATCCTTTTGCAGAAAATACTCTACAAGCAATTAGGCAACTAAAAAGTTCAGATGAAAAGTTTGAAATGTATGTGATGCTTGGTGCATGGATACAATGCAAAGATGCTATGACAGAAGCGCCAATCCATGAAGACGAAGATTTTGAGAAAAATAAAAAAGAAATTAGTGAAACTGTAAGATTGGCACAAAAATATCCTGATATCGTAAAAATGATATCAGTTGGCAATGAGGCAATGGTTCATTGGCAATGGGGTTATCACGTTGCTCCAAAATTTATTCTTAATTGGGTGAATTATCTTCAGTCTTTAAAATTAGAAGGGACTCTTAATAATGACCTTTGGATTACAAGCTCTGATAATTTTGCTTCTTGGGGTGGAGGTGGAGATGAATATCATAATGAGGATTTGAATAAGTTAATTCGTGCAGTAGATTTCATTTCTATGCATACTTATGCTTTCCATGACACTCACTATAATCCAACTTTTTGGAATATTCATAATCAAAATGATGGATTAGATAAAACTATGATTATTAATAATGCTATGAGAAAAGCAATTGATTATGAGCTTGATCAGTTCAGAAGTGTTCAAGAATACGTTAAAAGTATTGATTCATCTAAGCCAGTACATATAGGAGAAACTGGGTGGTCTAGTGTTGCAACAGACTTGTATGGATACGGTCAAAGTGAAGCAGCAGACGAATATAAGCTAGGTTTGTATTATCAGATGATTACCGAGTCATGCGCTAATTTCTCAATTTCTTGTTTTTATTTTTCAGCTTTTGACGAGCCATGGAAAGATTCTAGTAACGAGAATGGATCTGAAAATCATTTTGGCCTTTTTACAGTTGATGGCAAAGCTAAATATCCTCTTTGGGATAGTGTTGATAAAGGTAATTTTAATGGTTTATCTAGAGGAGGAAATCCAATTGCCAAAACATTTAATGGTGATTTTGAGGTTTTACTAGGGACTTCAAACGTACCTCCAGTTATCCAAAACTAAAACTTATGAAAAATTTTCTACTACCTTTATTTTTAATTTTTTCATCTTTATCACATGGGATTGATGTAAAAATTCAAGATAACAATCTGTTTGTAAATGATGAACCATTTTATATGAAAGGTATTTGCTACCATCCTGTTAAAAAAGGGCAAACTAAACGAAATTTTACGAATTTAAAAGAAGACTTGGAGCTAATGAAAGAGGCTGGTATTAATACTATACGAGTTTATGAACCAATCGATGATATTAAAGTGTTAGACCAATTGCATGACTCTGGAATTAAGGTTGTTATTGGATTTGGGTACAATCAAAGAGGTCAATTTGATATTGTTTCAGGGACTTTTATCAACTACATCAGAAAATATAAAGATCATGAAGCTATTCTAATGTGGGAGCTTGGTAATGAATATAACTACAATGCCCAATGGTTTGATGGAGATATTAATAATTGGTATAAGGCAATGGAGTTTGTTGCTCAAATTATTCAATCAGAAGACTCAAGTAGATTAGTGTCCTCTGCTCATGGTGACCTTCCAAGTAACGATGCTCTTAGAATTGCTTCTAGTATTCAGGTATGGGGTATGAATGTATATAGATGGGATAAGCCAGCATCCATATTTGAAGAATGGAAAGCAGTTAGTGATAAGCCAATGTATTTTGCAGAACTTGGAGCAGATAGTTATATGACAAAATCAACATCTAAATATCAGAAGGGCGAAAACCAACAAGCGCAAGCTGATGCAAATAAAATAATTTTAAATGAGGTGTTAGTCAACTCTGATAATAATATTGGCTCCTTTGTCTTTCAGTTTACAGATGGTCTTTGGAAAGCAGGTAATCCTGATAAACAGGATACTGGTGGGTCTGCGCCTAATAGTGATGGGACGCCTTATGATGGAACAGCAAATGAAGAGTATTGGGGAATAGTTGATATTAATAGAAAAAAGAAAATAACTTTCGACGTTGTTAAAGAAGCGTATGTAAATTTTGATATCAATCAGTAATATATGAGTGCAGGGGGTATTCGTATGGATAATGTAGAAAAAATTAATAATAGTGTCCCTTTGGGACAAAAAATAGCTTTTGGGTTTGGTATGCTCGCAAACCAATTGTTTCCAGCATTACTATCCATTTTTATAGTTGTATTAATACAGGATCTTGGGTTTAACCCTTTACTTTATGGAATTATTGCATTTGTTCCAAGATTCATAGATGCAATAACAGACCCTTTAATGGGTTTTATTTCTGACAATACTAAATCCAAATGGGGTAAAAGAAGACAATATGTTCTCTTTGGTGGAATATTAACAGGTGTTGCATTTATATTATCCTGGCAACTTTATGCAGAAAATGGTCAGACCTTTAATTTTTGGTATTTCTTAATTCTTAATTTATTTTTTTATTTAGGAATAACAATTTTTGGCATACCTTTTGTAGCTATGGGCTATGAAATGAGTGATAACTTTCATGAACGAACACAAATTATGGCAGTGTCACAATTTATAGGTCAGTTTGCTTGGGTTCTTGCACCATGGATTTGGATTATTATCTATGATCCAAATATCTTTGTTGATCCTGCATCGGGAACAAGAATATTGTCAGTAGTATTTGGAATTATATGCACTTTACTTGCTGTAGTTCCCGCTATTTTTATTAAGAGTGAGTCAACTCTTAATGATAAGCACTTAGTTCCACTTACAAAAGAAAATGTCGGTAAGAGTTTCGTAAATATTTTTTATATATTTAAAGACGCATTTAAAAATGTTCCATTCAGAAAATTATGTATTGCTACCTTTCTAGTCTTTAATTCATTTCAAACAATAGCTGCATTTTCATTCTTCATAATTGTTCATTATCTATTTATGGGTGATGCATCTGCGGCAAGTCCATGGCCTACATTGCATGGAAGTGTAGGAGCAATTATCACTTCTTTTTTGGTTATACCCCTTGTATCTAAAATGGCACAAATTTATGGTAAAAAAGAAACTTTTATAATCTCTCAAAGTATATCTGTTATTGGGTATATTCTTTTTTGGTTTTTATTTATTCCAGGAAAGCCTTATATGTTTTTATTTGCACTTCCTTTCTTTTCATTTGGGATCGGAGGCTTATTCACCTTAATGATGAGCATGACTGCCGATGCTTGTGACTTTGAAGAGTTGCAAAATGGTTTGCCAAGAAAAGAGGGATCTTTTGGTGCTATATATTGGTGGATGGTTAAACTTGGAACAGCACTAGCAGGTTTACTATCAGGTTTGATCATGTGGTATGTAGGTTTTTCTCCCAATGCCTCATCTCAACCAGATGGAGCTATGACAGGCCTGAGAATTGCTTATTCAACCATACCAGTACTTGGCACACTTTTTGCAATCTATATAATGAGCGACTACGAAATTGATGAAGCAAGAGCTAGTGAAATCAGAAAACAATTAGATGAGAGGAATCAAGGAATGAATCAATAATGTCATTAAGAAGTGAGAAAGTTAAATCATTGCTTGGAATAAATTTAGATGATCTAACAGATGATAAGTTAAAAGAATTAGGTAGCGAGATTCTTAAGAGCAAAATTCATGGAATATGTTTTAGCTTATATGAGGGGGAACAGCAACCTGGTGACTTTGTTTCTGATGAGCAAATTAAAAGACGTTTAGATGTTTTAAAACCTCACACAGATTGGATAAGAACATTTTCAGCAATTGATGAACACGCACGAATTGCAGAGATAGCTACAGATATGGGTTTCAAAACTCTAGTCGGTGCTTGGTTAAGTGATAATCTTAAAAGTAATGATAATGAAATTGAAGGGTTACTAAAATTATCAGCTAAAGGCCTAGTAAATGTAGCAGCAGTAGGTAATGAGGTTATATATAGAAAAGAATTAAAGGAAGAGCAGTTAATAGCTTATATAAATCACGTTAAAGAGAATATTAATAATGTTCCTGTTGGCTATGTAGATGCATATTATGAGTTCAGAGATAGGCCAAATATTACTAATGCATGTGATGTAATCCTTGCAAACTGTTATCCCTTTTGGGAAGGTTGCGCAGCTGAGTATTCATTCTTATACATGAAAGATATGTATAACGAGGCGCTAAAAGCTTCAAATGGAAAAAAAGTTATCATTACTGAGACTGGATGGCCTTCTATGGGAAGCAAGTTGTGGGGTGCTCATCCATCATACAGAAACTACTTAAAGTATTTTATTAATGCTCAACTATGGTCTAAAGATCAAGAGATAGATATGTTTTATTTTTCATCCTTTGATGAATCATGGAAAGTTGAAGCAGAAGGAGATGTTGGAGCATATTGGGGTCTATGGGATAAAGATGAAGTTATTAAATTTTAATAAATAAATCTTTTTTGACTTTATACTCATTTGATATTTTTTGTGTATAATTGCTGACAATTATGGCAGATAAAAAACAAACTAAAGTATATTTAATACCTGAAGGTGAGACTCGTGATAGTCACACTTATCACTATACAGCTATTAAAACTAGAAAATTTACTCTTGAAAATAAAAAGATGAGGATGAAGAAATTCAATCCAGCAAAAAGAGTGCATGAATGGTTTGTAGAAGCCAAACTACCGCCGCATAATTAGAATTAATCTTCTAATCTTAGTTCTGTTGATGAAATATCATCCCTGAAGCTTGCTTCATCAAATCCAGTACACCTTTGTCTTATATTATCAGGAACAGCAATATCCCTGAGTGAGATAAATTTATTATTCACCTTTCTTCCAAAAACCAGAAAATGTAAATTATGATCATTAAACCTTTCGATATGATTAATCATATCTTTTTTATTCAAATAGAATTTTTCATCAAACACTCTAACTAAAGTATCAGCACCGATTATAAATACACTATTTGGAAACATTTCAGCTTTTTCACTAAATCTTCCAGCAGAAGTCATCACCCAACTATCATTTTCATTAAATTGATCTAACGTTCTTTTAATTTCATGAAATGTAAGAGGGGGCTTGTCAGCATTTCTTGCACATATTTCAAATGTTGCTCTCATGCCAGTCTTTTTTTCTGCCAGCTCTCGCATTTTTAAATGGCCATCATGCAATGGATTAAAAGAGCCAGGGAATATTAATTCAGGAATAGCTTTATCACTTGAAACAAAATTAATTTGGTTATTTAAAAGTTTCTTCCATGATTTTTCAGCTTGTGTTGTTTGCACTTCAACTTCTTCATTATGTTGTGGCAAATCTCTTTTTATTGAGCAGCTCTCTGCAATTAAACTTAAAACATATTCTGTTATCAATTCCTCTTCTTCCTCTCTTGTGCGCGAGCCTTTATTGAGGATACATGAAACTGTTTTTGTATAAGAATCTGTCTGGATAGCTATATAAAATTTATGTTCACCTATTTTGGTATAGGTTGTTGCTAAACTTGCAGTAACAGCAACACCTATAAGGTATTTTGTGTTGGTAGTATTTTCAATTTGAAGGGACTTCTTATAAGCATTTGCAGCCATACTAAGACATGTATCAAGCGAGCAATAATGATCTGGTTTTTTATTTAAAAATATGTCCATTGATTTTTTAGAGTAAGGTACATACGACTCTAAAATAGTATTACTGGCTCCTGGAACTTTAAGGAAAGAGGAGATGGCATTGGTTCCACCACCACTTGAAACATAGGTTATTTTATACTTAGATTGATGAATCTTTTTTATAAGATTTGTATTGTCTTCCATATACTTATAGTTCTAATAAATTTCTTTGCATTTTACCCTATTAAATAATTTCATTGCTAAAATGAATATATGAAGTCCTTTTTAATAATTGTTTGTTTTGCGCTGCTATCTAATTTTGCAAATGCATCAGAAATAAAAAAGACTACATTTGCATATTGGGATAAACCAGATGTAGAAATACTTTATATAACTCCAAATGCTATAAATGAAGACACAGAAGTCATTTTTGTTATTCATGGTAATAGCAGGAATGCTGATGATTATCTATCCGCATGGATTCCATTAGTTCAAAATAAAAATGTAATAATTGCTGCTCCAAATTTTGATAAGAATAATTTTAGATATTTTTTTCTTTTGGAATCTGCAGAATCTAATGGCACTATTAATGAACGTTCAGATTCTTATGTAAATACATCTATTTCATTATTCTTTAATTACTTTAAAAGTAGATTTGCCTTAAATGCAAATACATACAAAATGTTTGGGCATTCAGCAGGGGCACAATTTACACATAGATATATGCTTTTAAGTAATGACCAAAGAATCTCTGATACTGTTATAGCTAATGCTGGATGGTATACATTTTTAAATGGAGAACAGTATCCTTATGGCATTAAAGATACACCTATAGAAATCTCCGACAGTCATATCAGATGGTTTATGTCTAATAAGACCTCTTTATTAATTGGCAGCATCGATACAAATTTAAATAACGTTAACTCATCAGCTGGTGCCCAGAAACAAGGGATAACAAGAGTTGATAGAGCAGATAACTATTTTAAATCACTCATAGACATCTCAGATAAAAAGGAAATTCCATTCAGGTGGAGTTATAAAGTCATAAATAATGTTGGACATGATTATCAAAAAATGACACCAATTGCAGCCTCAATTTTGCTCCAAGACATTGGAAATATTGATTAATACGTATTCTTTGATATAAATTCTTCAGCCTTTGTAAATATTAATTTTTTTCTATCAGGGTTGATTTTGCTTAGAGCGTTAACCATCAATGAAAGCCTAGGATTGGTTTTAAAGAAATTAATATTTTTTTCAATAAACTTCCAGTAAAGCCCATCTACAACATCACACCATTCACCCTTTTTAAAATTAGACATTCGCAGCATATAACTTGATCCGCATATATAAGGTTTGGTTGAAAAAATACCTCCATCTGCAAAAGTGCCCATTCCATAAACATTGGGAACCATAACCCAGTCAGCCGAGTCTATGTACATTTCCATAAACCATCTATGAATATCATTGGGATCTATTCCAGATAAATTCATTAAATTAGAAATTATCATCAATCGATTTATATGATGAGTGTATCCAAAATCAATAGATTCTTTAATAGCACTATCTAATGGGGGTATACCAGTATCACCGGTATACCAAGAGCTAGTTAATTGTTTACTATGTGACCAAAAATTTTGTTGCCGATACTGCGGCATATTATCCCAATAGACACCCATAATAAATTCTCGCCAGCCCAAGACCTGCCTTATAAAACCTTCGATTGAATTTATAGGTATTTCGCTATTAGATTCCTTAAACCTTTTTTCAACCTCATTAATACATTTAAGTGGATCCAAAAGACCTGAATTAAAATATGGTGATAAAAGGGAATGGAACATAAAAGCATTATCTTTATTTATAGCATCCTGAAAAGCGCCATAGTTAGGCAAAAAAGTATCTAAAAAGATTAGAAATTGCTCCCACGCACCATCATGAGTTACAGACCAGTTGAAATTTTCTAAATCACCATGAGATGACTTAAATATCTCTTCAACCTCTATCATTACCTCAAGTGTTATTTTGTCTGTAGTAATATTTATCCTATCAGGTATATCTGACTTTAATTTAGAAATAGACTGTCTATTATCTTTGTCATAATTCCACTTACCGCCTAGTGGCTTAGAATCATCATCCATTAAGATACTAAATTTTTTTCTTAACCATCTATAATAAAATTCTTGAATGGTGGACTTCTTATCTTTAGCCCAATATTTATAATCTTCATCAGTTGTAATAAATTTTTTATCTTCAAAAACCTTTAGATCAATATTATTTAGCTGACAGAAGTACATCAAGTCTTTTAATGTTGAATATTCTGAAGGTTTAGAAACATAGAGAGATGAGAAGGGTGATTCCTTGCACAAAGCGGATAAATATTTAGTTAACTTTAATGGTTTCTTTGAAATTTTTTCATGAATTGCATTTTTGTAGTTAATACCATTTATAAAATGTCTAAATGAGCTAATTTGAAATACTAGTTTATGTTTGTGATGCGAAATCTCATAAAAACTATTATGAGGCTCATATAAGAGAAGTAAATTATCATCCTTTAAGAAATCTAAAACTTTATTATTTTTTGATAGCTGATCAGGTAGTATTAACAATAGTGCGCTCATTAAACCCCTTTTTCAATATCAATTAATTTATACCTAACTTGATTCCCATTCAAATCTTTTAACTCAATAAGATATTGTTTTTCATCACTATCAATCGTTATTAAGCCAAAATTTTCCCCTGAATACATATCACCTTGCATTAAGACATCTTCTTCTTTCGGCCTTCCTATAAATTTAGATGCCGATATTGTTTTATTTAACGAAGAAGATGTTATTTCAAATATATTTTCCTCTTGGTAGATAGCACCTTGATGCCTATCGCCAGAAATAATTAAGACTGGAGCAGCTGATTTTTTTAGTAAATTCTTAAGTTTTATATGATCGCTTGGAAAATTAGACCATTTTTCAAATCGATGAGAAGTTGGCAGTACTTGAATAGATGTAGCAATTATTGTTAAGTCCGATTTTAATTCTAATGCATTTTCAAACCACATCCACTGATCCTTGCCTAGGATAGTTGCCTCTGGATCAAGATTTTTCTTGTAAACCGGTGTTAGTCCAATAGTTCTATCTAAATTAGATCGAAAATATCTAGTATCAAGCAAAATAATATTTATTTTAAAACCATCTATATCAACTATTTTATTTGTATACACACCCTGTCTTGTTCTTCTAATATCATCAGCTGGAATGTTCCAAAAATTAACATACATTTTTTGAGCTTCTACTTTGAGGGGATAAGATCCACCTCCGTCATTAATTCCATAGTCATGGTCATCCCAGATAGCATGCACATCTTTATTAAATAACCATTCAGGTATCATTTGTTTCTGTTTTGTATAAGCTATTTCCATCTTGTTTAATTTTCCAGAGGGTATGTCTCCATAGACGTTATCACCAAGAAAAATAAATGAATCGATATTTTCATTTTTTATTGCTTCCCATATTGGCTGAGGGTAGTCTTGATCAAGACAAGAGCCAAAAGCAATCTTATAAGTATCTGCTATGATAAGGTTTGTAAAAGTTAATGATATAAGTGTAAAAAAAAATTGAATATGTTTTTCCATAAAATCAGTATAACAATATTTATAATATGAATAGACCAATTTATTTAATGTCACTTCTGATTTTTATTTTTGCTTGCGAGCAAGATAAATCCATTAATGAGAATAGGCTAAGTTCTCTAATTAAACCTAATTTTTCTTATAATCAAGATATATTCAATTGCAACCTAGTCTCTAATTCATCTTTAATTAGTTTAGAGTCTTTTTTTTCTAAACAATCTCAAAAGTACTCATCTTCGTTACAGGCTAATGATTTAAATATTTCTATACTATTTCCTGAAAATAATGAAAATGTAGATAATTTCTTAATTTCAATAAAATCAAATGGCAATCACACTGCTATTAAAAATTTTATTGATGAAATTAAATCAGATGGTTTTGATAATATTGCCAAATGTACATTTTCTATATACCAGTATAAGGCTCTAGATCTTTCTAAAAATGTCAATGCAAACAATTATAGTTTCATAAACATTGAAATTCTAAGATGCTCATTTAATAAAGGATATAATTTCGGCACTTTTCAGATTGCAATCAATAGATATATTAACAATATTAAAAAGTTAGGTATGCAATATTCTGCATCTTATTTAGATATCAATTCATCAGACAGTGATTTCCTTTGGATAAATTCTTTTTATGACAAGAACTATCAGAATATTCTCTTAGAAAATTGGATAAATCAAAAAGAGTCAGCTGAAATTAAGGATGAATTTTTAGAAAATACTACCTGTATAGATTCAACAAAATATAAATCATATAAATTATACTAATTCAAAATAAATTGATTTAATCTAATAAAGATAGAGATATTAATAGCTTTTTTTACTATAATTGCTCACAAGCGGGTATCGTATAATGGCTATTATAAGAGGTTTCCAACCTTTTGATGAGAGTTCGATCCTCTCTACCCGCTCCAGTTTAATATTATCTTATAACAACTGCATTATTACTAAACTCATCACAAGCTACCATAGATTCTGCTCTTGCAGGAAGGTCAGTCTTTTGCCAGATTTCCATGTCAGAGTTTTTATCTTGGTTGCTACCCCATAAATCTAGCCAAACAAAATCTGGCCCGCCTGGATCAGTTTCGAATGTTGGGTTTAAGAGAACATACCAATGATTATCTGAAAAAGTACTAACTTTTGAGAGATCATTTCTATATGCATTTAATGTAGACATATCATTGCCATCGTTAAATTTGCAAAAGTAGAATGTATTTACAAAGGATCCTGATGTATTTTCTTTTTTTGGTGAACGGCCAGGTTCAACTTCAAACATAAAAGCGTTATTTGGGTCATAAGACATTATTCCATTAATTGTTTGATCCCAACTCTCAGCATAATCTTTGGACCAAGTATCCCAGCATGAATTCCTAGCATCTACTGATGGCCACTTTAAAACCCATATAAAATCGTAGTTATCTCTTTTTTCAGTAGGAGTTAATATATTTGCACCATCCATGTCGCAGGAATAGCTATCTATAATTTGATTCCATTTTTCAATAAGCATAGCTAAGTTTTCTGCATTAAAATTTTCCTCAGCTGAATGCCAAACATACTCAACATAATTTGATGCAGGAGAGTCTGAATTAACAGAGTTATTCATAATATCGTTAGTTGAATTTGAGCATGAAACAGCAATTATTGATGTTAAAAATATAAAGGTGATTTTTTTCATAATACTTATAAATTTTTTTGTAAATTAATTATTATTTATACCATAAATTAGCAGTAAATAAAAAAAAGCAGGCTATATGCCTGCTTTTAAATAAAGACCTAGGGGATTTGAATTTAAAGAGGATATTCAAAGGTCTATATTTATATGACCAGACCAAATAAAGAAAGTTCAAAAAATTTACATATCGTATAAGTAAATAATCCAATGATTATTCCTGCACCCAAAGGTAACTCTTGTTTATATTTATCATAATTTACATATCTAATAACTAAAGTTAACAAAGATCCTAAAAGAATAATTGTGCTGAGACTTAAAGGGCCTACCAAAGTGCCTATTCCACCAAGAAGAAGAAAGTCTCCACCACCAATACCATCAACTTTATTAACTATCTGATAAATGAAGTTAATAAAAAATAAAACACCATAGCCGCATATAAATCCGTATATAGAAATAAATATCTGTGATGATTCTATAAAACCATAAGTTTCAATATGAAAAGGAGTGCCTAGAAAAGCCAATAATAGTCCTATAAACGAAATAGATAAGTTTAAATAATATGGAAGAAAAAAGTTATTTAGATCGCTTATTAGCAGAATATAAAAAATAAAAAATAATAAATATACTAAAATCGATAATGAAGATATTCCTAAAAAGATATAAAGACTCAAACCAAAAGATAGATGAGTAATCTCATGTATAAAGTAGCTTATACCTATAACACTATTACATCTTTCACATTTACCTGATTGTTTAAAATAACCAATTAAAGGAATAAGATTTATTAAACGTATAGTTTTTTTGCAATTTGGGCAATGTGATCTTGGGAGAAACAAACCTATGTCTGAATTTTTGGTATCTATTATAGGTAATCTGTAAATTAATACAGAAGCAAAGCTTCCCAATGATAAAAAAAAGAAGCTTAAAAGAAATAACATTTCTTAAAAACTATTTTTTTGTAATTAGATAACAAATAATTAATAAAATTAATGCTGGTAATGCATATGCCGATATAACCATAAGTTTTTCAATCATTAATTTCTCCTGAAGCAAAGGCATCTGGCCTTCTAAAATCACCATAGCCACTGTAAATACCATTTTTAAACATGATTGTCTGAAGGCATGTAGCTGGGTCAATAACTTCTACATTATATTCTAGTTGAGTAAGTTTATTTTTTATCTTAGGATCAATTGAAAATTCTATCTGAAGAACATCTGGTTGCCATTGGTGGTGTATTCTTTTAGATTTATTTGCTTCTTCCAAATCCATATCAAAATCTACTATATTTAAAATAGACTGGAGAACAGCAGAGATAATTCTAGAGCCACCAGGGCTTCCAGTTGTAAAATATAACTCATTATTTTTCATTACGATTGTTGGCGTCATTGAGCTCAAAGGTCTTTTGGATGGAAGTATTTCGTTTGCTTTTGCGCCAAGAAGTCCAAATTGGTTGGGTATACCTGGAGCTGCTGAAAAGTCATCCATCTCATTATTCATTAATATTCCAGTCCCCTCTATAACAACCCCAGATCCAAATGTTGAATTTAGTGTATAGGTTGAAGAGACAGCATTACCTTGCTGATCTACAACAGAAAAATGCGTTGTCTCTTGACTTTCATTATCAATAAAAGTTCCAGGAAGAATTCTTGATGACGGGGTAGAAGAACCTAATTTTATTTTTTTATAAATTTGCTTTGCATAGTTTTTATCAATTATTTGATTTACAGGCACATTGTAAAAGTCTGGATCACCCAAATGCTTGGAGCGATCAGCATATGCATATTTCATAACTTCTGTTAACAAATTTATATAGTCTGGTGAATTATGACCTAATTCATCTAAATTATAGTTTTCTATAATATTTAACATTTGAATAACATGAACTCCACCAGATGAAGGTGGTGGCATTGTAATTATTTCGGTGTCTCTATATCTTGATCTTATTGGAACTCGCCAAACAGGCTGATAACTAAGAAGGTCATCACTTGAAATAAGTCCACCATTTTTTTTCATTTGATTATCAATTGTTTTTGCAATAATACCTTTATAAAAACCATCCCTTCCATTTTTAGAAATTAGCTTAAGTGTTTTTGCTAAGTCTTTTTGTATTAAAAGCCTATTATTAAATTCGGGCTTATTGGCCATAAAGATTTTTTTTGTTGAATCATAATAAGACAATTTGTCTTCATACTTAATTAACATATCCGATAAGTATGGAGTAATCTTGAAACCATTTTCAGCATAAAAAATAGCATCTTCTATAAGAAGAGACCATTCCATAGACCCAAACTTTTTATGGACTTCCCACAACCCAGCAACTGTTCCAGGCACGCCACTGGCAAGGTAGCCAAAGGTAGATAAATTATCAGAATTAAATGAACCATCCTTATTTAGATACATGCCTGTGTTTGATTTCGATGGCGCCTTTTCTCGATAATCTATTGAATATTGCTCGTTAGTTATATTGTCATGTATAACCATAAAGCCACCGCCTCCTATATTTCCAGCTCGTGGAAGAACTACAGCCAAAGTAAAAGCAATTGCAATAGAGGCATCGTAGGCATTTCCTCCACTATTTAATATTTTTTCACCAACTCTTGTAGCTAAAAAATGTTGAGTCGTTACCATCCCATTAACACCGGTAGCGATTTCTTTTTGAGCTGGTATGTAGTCTATAGGATTTACCGTACCTATTGCCTGAAACTCTTTGGACTCTATGAGTTGAGGATTAACAAAATATAAAAATAAACAAATAAATAATGAATAAGATTTATATGTAATAAAGTGCCTTAAATTTAAATTCATTTTAAAAAAATATACTAATTAATGTGTTTCGTTATAATAACTTTTTTAAATTTAAAATATACAAATAACTTTTATGAAAGATTTATATCAAGAAATATTATCTCAATTAACTGCACCTGGTCAGATGTTTGAAACCAAAGAGGTTGTTAATGAGTTGGGAGTTACTTACAGTGATATATCAATTTTCCTGATAGCATTAGAGGTTATTTAGATTTTGCACTTTTGCACGCAGATAAAGAGTGTCTTGTATACGAAGATGAAAGATATACTTATAAAGAAGTATTTGAAAAGAGTGCTCAGACTGGAAATGCCCTTATCAATGCGGGTATTAACAAGGGTGATAAAGTTGCCATCTGTATGCAGAATAATCCAGAGTTTATTTTTGCTTATTTAGGTATAGTTGGTATTGGTGCAGTTTGTGTGCCTCTTAACTCATGGTGGGTGCCCTCTGAAGTGATTTATGGTTTGGAACATTCAGATGCAAAACTCTTATTTGCAGATCAAAAAAGAATGCAGGGCTTGGACTCTCTTAACAATGTTAAAAAAATTATAACAACCTACACTCCAGATTCTTCATTTACAAACTTTTCAGATTTTATTAAAGACCACTCAACCTCATTCCCAGAAGTCAATATCAGCAGAAATGATCACGCAACCATTTAC
>Ga0206677_10002001_pt1 | contig 18489 bp, 15 predicted proteins | sample M130m12015metaG_FD_155475 | JGI IMG/M metagenome (GOLD analysis project Ga0206677, IMG submission 155475) | Ammonia-oxidizing marine archaeal communities from Monterey Bay, California, United States - M1 30m 12015 | ecosystem: Environmental > Aquatic > Marine > Intertidal zone | place: USA...
ATATATTAGATAGATTTAATTTCACTAACTATAAAATGAGCTTAAAGGCTTCAAATATAGAAATGACAGTAGATGCCTACAGAAAAATATCTAATATTATTAATCAACCATTACATCTTGGTATTACAGAAGCTGGAAGTTATAGAGCAGGAACTGTAAAGTCTTCCATAGGAGTTGGAATGCTGTTGTCAGAGGGCATAGGAGATACTATTAGAATTTCTTTGGCTTCAGATCCTGTTGACGAAATAAAAGTAGGTTGGGATATACTCAAAAGTTTAAATATTCGAAGCAGAGGTGTAAAAATTATAGCTTGCCCCAGCTGCTCAAGACAGAATTTTAATGTAATTGAAGTTGTAAATGAATTAGAAGAAAGGCTAGAGGACATTTCAGATGATATTGAGGTTGCAATAATAGGATGTTATGTAAATGGTCCTGGAGAAAGCAAGGCTGCAGAAATAGGACTGACTGGCGCTAGTCCTAGTAATTTACTATATGTTGACGGAGCTCCTGATAAAAAAATCAGCAGTGAAAATCTTGTTCAAGAAATAGAAGAAAAAGTTCGAGAAAAACTATCACTTAGAAACTCTACTGAAATTATTGCAAGGAGCTAAAGTGGATAAAATTAAATCATTAACAGGAATGCTGGATTTATACGATGATGGAGACAATACAAGTCTCCCAGCAAAGCTATTTTATTTAGAAGAAAAAATAAAGGATATTTTTAAAAGTTATAAACTTGATGAAATAAGAACTCCAGTTTTAGAAGATACTAATTTATTTATAAGATCGGTTGGTGGAGCATCAGATATTGTCAATAAAGAAATTTATTCTTTCAATGACAGGAATGATAAAGGTATTGCCTTAAGACCCGAAGGAACTGCAGGTGTTATCAGATCAATTGTTGAAAAAAAATTAGATCAATCAAACCATAAATTATGGTACATGGGTCCTATGTGGAGATATGAAAGACCTCAAAAGGGAAGATACAGACAATTTAATCAAGCTGGTGTAGAAATCCTTGGTATATCAGAGGGTGCGCCAGAGATTGAAATGATTTCAATAATTTGTTCAATCATTACTGAATTCAATCTTGAGAACTGTACCATTAAGATTAATCATTTAGGGACTCAGAAAAGCAAAGAATCATTTTGCAATGCTCTTGTAGGTTTTCTAGCACCCTACAAGGAGTCTCTTGATGAAAAAGATCAGCATCGATTGGAAAAAAATCCATTACGTGTTTTGGATAGTAAAAATACTAATACCCAAGAGATTTTAAAAAATGCACCATCAATAAAAGAGTTTCTTGAACCTTCTGCACTGAATTTATTAAATTCAATTAAAGATGAGTTTTCTGATATATGTGATATTGAAATCGATTACTCATTAGTAAGAGGTCTTGATTACTATTCTGGCTTTGTCTTTGAAGCAGTTTCATCTAATTTAGGGGCTCAAGATTCATTCTTGGGTGGTGGAAGATATGATCAACTTTGCGAAAAACTTGGTGGTAAAAGCTTACCATCAATTGGAATGGCAATTGGGTTAGAAAGGTTTGCGGAGTTAATAGAAGTAAACAATCTATTAGGAAAAGTTATTTCATTTATAGTTGTTACTAGTAATTTAGAGCCAAAAGCATATAAAATAGCCCACCAACTTAGATCCTTGAATAAGGATATTGTTTTAGATATTCATTTATCAGAGGGAAGCTTAAAAGCTAAGTTAAGGAAAGCTAATAAAAATAATTCGCACTATGCAATTATAATTGGTGAAGAAGAGTTAAAAAACAATACAGCAGTTATAAAGCCTTTAAGAAATGAACTTGAGGAGCAAAGAACTGTCTCTATTGATGACCTAAATAGCTTTTTTAAATCTATGTAAAAAAGGAAGCAGATATGAACGAAATTTTTGAAAATAATTCAGTTATAACAAGAGCATATAATTTTTATAATACTTATAGAGCTTTAATAATTGGAATAACAGCAGTAGTGGTGATATCAATTTCTGTTTTTTTTGCTCTTGATCAAATTAATAAAGCAAATAATGAAAAGGCTGCAGAAATATACAATGAGTGGGCATCACAGGAAATAGAAACAGACGGCGGAAAAAAAATCTCAATAGATTTATTTAATGAATTAATAGAATCTTACAAAAATACTGGATATACAAAATTAGCATTACTAAATCAAGCCTCTTCAGATGCAAGAAATGGTTTAAACGTTGAGTCACTTAATAAGTTTTTAATGCTTATAGAACTAACAGATGGTTTTGGCGGAAATGATCTTTTCAATAAAATTGCTAGAGTTAATGCTGCTAGACTTTTATATGCAGATAAAAAATATGATGAAGCCTTAAATCTATTAGAAAAATATTCATCCTCATCAAGCGCAATGATTCATGAACTGTTAGGCGATATTTTATCAAAACAAGAAAAAACTGATTTAGCTAAGAATCAGTATTTATTAGCAAAAGATAAATTTACTGATGAGACTTCAACGTCCATTGTTTCAATGAAAATATCTAATCTGTCAAAATAAAATGACATCAGTTAACAAAACACTCGGTAACAGAATAAGAATATTCTTTGTAATACCTTTTCTAGTTATATTTTTATCTTCTTGCTCCTCTTTGAGTTCGTTAAAATTTTGGGGAGATGAAGAGTTAGATTCAGATGAGCCTAGACCTTTAAAAGATATATCAAACATAAAAAATATTAAAATAGATTGGGATCTATCTTTTGATGGAGAAAATTTTTTAGGTAATTTTGTTCCAGCATTCAATGCTAATAATATTTTTTTTGCTGATGCTACTGGACAGATAAAATCCATAAACACAATCCAAGGAAAAATAAATTGGCAACAAAAAGTTAATACACTTTCATCTGGAATTTCATCTGGCTTTGGCATGCTTGTAGTGGCTGATATTGATGGTAATGTTATTAGCTTGAATCAAATTGATGGTTCTATTTTATGGTCGGTAAATGTTAAAGGTGAGGTTTTAGCACCTACTGCGATAAGTACTAAACTTATAATTGTAAAAACAGGCTCAGGAGAATTACTTGCTCTGGATAAAGATAATGGAAATATTGTATGGTCATACAGATCTAAATTGCCATCTCTTACAATTAGAGGGAGCAGCAGCCCAGTAATAGAAGATGATAAAGTTTATGTGTCATTCGATAATGGGAGACTTGGTGTATTTGAATTAGATTCTGGATTTCCTATATGGGATGGTGCTATATCTTATGTTAGCGGAACTTCAGAATTAGAAAATTTAATTGATTCAGATTCAAATCCTATTGTTGAAGCTGGATTAGTTTACGCGACTAATTATCAAGGCAATTTAAATATATTCGATACTGCTCAAAAAAGATCAGTATGGCAATCGGAAACATCATCCTTTTACTCACCACTTCTAATAAAAGGGTTAATTGTTTTAGTTGAATCAGAATCAAGTATGAAATCTTTTTCCACTAAAACCTTACAGGAATCTTGGGGATCTGAGGAGTTTCTTAATAGACAACTATCTAACCCAGCAAGTTTTGATGGGAACGTAATGGTTGGAGATTACGAAGGTTACATACACATCATTGACCCCCTTAATGGCAAGTCTATCGGCAGAAAAAAAATATCCAAGAAACCAATTAAAATGATTATAAGTAGAAGTAAAAATTTCTATGTTGTAGATGAGTCATTTAATTTATTTTCATTAAGCATATAAAATGCTAATCAATAATGTTTACTTCAATAGCAATTATAGGAAGACCAAATGTTGGTAAGTCTACCTTATTCAATAAACTAACAAAGTCTAGGCAAGCAATAGTTTCCGATTTTTCTGGTTTAACTAAAGACAGAAATTATGGTTATATTTCATTTGGAGATCAAAAAAGCTTAATTATTGATACTGGCGGGATTGCTCAAGATGATTCTATTTTAAAAGAAGACATTGCTGAGCAGGCATGGATTGCTGCCGAAGAATCAAATCTGATAATCTTTTTATTAGATGGGTCACAAAATCTTAATAAAGAAGATTTAGATATTCTAACAAGACTAAGAAAATTAAATAAAAATTTTATTACTGTCTTAAATAAAGTTGATAAAAAATCAGAGTCCATAGTCAAAGAAGATTTAAATAACAAAGGCCTTAATAATATCTTTGAAATAAGTGCAGAACATTCAATAAACTTAATTGATTTAAGAGCTTATATAAAGACATCACTACCTACAGAAAAATACCAAGCTCCAGAAGGAAAGAAAATTGCTGTTTTAGGAAGACCTAATGCAGGAAAATCAACATTTATAAATAAATTTATTAAAGAAGATAGACTTATTGTTTCAGAAATTGCTGGAACAACAATCGATGCAATTAGTATCCCATTTTCAGTTAATGACAGCGATTTTATATTTATTGATACAGCGGGTATTAGAAAGGGCTATCGTAATGCTCATAAAATAGAATATTTTTCGTATGTAAGGGCAATGCATTCAGTTGAAGAATGTGATGTAGTTATATTCATTTGCGATTCTAAAGAGGGGCTAGTTGATCAAGATCTTAAAATAATAAATATGATATGTGAAATGGGCAAACCTGTAGTCATTGCATTAAATAAAATGGATTTACTTACTAAAAAAGAAAAAGATGACATGTATGACTCTAAAAGAGCTCAGTCTAATTTTGTAGCTGATTTTATTAAAGTAGAAATATCCGGTATTAAAGGTACAGGACTTAAAAGACTTTTTAGAGTGACAAATAATGTTATCGAAAGAGCCCAAAATAAATATACCACAGCATCTTTAAATAGGTTGTTGAATAAATTTACATCGCAAAGTGCTCCTCCATCGGTTAGCGGAAGACAATTAAAACTAAAACACATTCACTTTGGAGGCATCAACCCTACAACTTTAATTATTCATTCAAATCAAGACAAAAAAATTCCTCAAAATTATAGAAAATATTTAGAAAATTCTTTTAGATCATCATTAAAACTTCAAAGCATTCAGCTTAAACTAATTTTCAGGAAGTCAGAAAATCCTTTTGAAAAAAAGGTAAATAAGTTAACTGAAAGGCAGATTAAAAAGAGACAAAGAATGATGAAGCACGTAAAGAAGAAAAAGTAACAAAAATCATACTTTTTTGATATTTCAATTATTTAAATTGCTTATAATCAGTTATAATTATCGCATAAAAGCACATAAAAAAATGACATTTGTCACTTTCTGAATGATACAAAAAAGACCTACTAATATAAACCTATTAAAGATACAGCTACCCTTATCCGCATTGCTTTCTATTACTCATAGAATTAGTGGAATGCTTATATTTTTTTTAGTACTTCCAGGATCTGCAATAGCTTTATCTTTTATGTATGATAATCAAGATTCATATAATAATTTTATTAATTATTATTCAAATAATTTAACTATTAAATTAACTTTTATTACTTTAGTTTTAATATTTCAATATCATATTTTTACAGGTATTAGACATATGTTGATGGATTTTCACTTTCTTGAAGAATCTCTCTCCACGTCATTCCGCTCGGCAATCTTTACTTTGCTTGTATTTTTACTTAATGCAATTTTAACTATTTTGGTTATGTTATGAATATTGGAAAACTATCATGGTTTCTTCAACGCTATACGGCCATATATTTTCTTATGTTCTTGGTATATCTTGAGTATTTATTTTGGACTTCAGCTCTCACATTTGATTTCATAACCACTTGTCCTTGGTTTAAATCTTTATTATCAATATTTATTTTATTGGTATGTATTCATGCCTTTATTGGACTTTGGACAGTTGGAACTGATTATTTAACAAAAAGAACTTTAGGTTTTGTTTCAGGTAGATTGGGTGATGGCGCTGACATAATTAGAAAAATATATGAAATGTCTTTTGTTCTTTTGGGCCTGACTATTATTTTCTTTTACTTCTCAATTATTTGGTTTTAAAAAAATATGACAATCTATAACTCTGCGAATATTAAAACTTTAGAATTTGATGCTTTAATCATCGGTGGTGGTGGTTCGGGAATGAGAGCTTCCTTAGAACTTGCTAAATCAGGTTTAAAAACTGCAGTAGTGTCAAAAGTATTCCCAACAAGGTCACACACAGTATCAGCTCAGGGCGGTATAACATGTGCAATTCAAAGCGCAGATCCAAATGATGATTGGAGATGGCATATGTATGATACGGTAAAAGGCGCAGACTTCATTGGTGACCAAGATGCAATAGAGTATCTCTGTTCAGAAGGTCCTAAAGCAGTTTTTGAGCTTGAGCATATGGGGTTGCCATTTTCTAGGTTTGAAAACGGAAGAATATATCAAAGGCCATTTGGAGGCCAATCAAAAGATTATGGTAAAGGTGGGCAGGCAGCAAGAACTTGTGCTGCTGCAGATAGAACAGGCCATGCACTGCTTCACACTCTTTATCAAAACAATGTAAAAGAAGGCACTAACTTTCTTAATGAATGGTTTGCTGTTGATATTGTTAAAAACGATAAAAATGAAGTCACGGGAGTTATTGCTTTCTCTATCGAGTATGGGGAGGTTGCATACCTTAAAGCACAGTCAACAGTGATGGCAACTGGAGGAGCTGGAAGAATATATGCATCAACTACCAATGCTTTAATTAATACAGGTGATGGCTTGGCCATGGCGCTAAGAGCAGGATTTCCTGCACAAGACATGGAAATGTGGCAATTTCACCCAACAGGTATTTATGGTGCTGGCTCTCTTGTTACTGAAGGGTGTAGAGGCGAGGGTGGCTACTTGATTAATGGTGATGGTGAAAGATTTATGGAAAGATATGCACCTAATGTAAAAGATTTAGCTGGAAGAGATGTAGTCGCAAGATCAATGGTATTAGAAATTCTTGAAGGAAGAGGATGCGGGGAAAACAAAGATCATATTTATTTAAAACTTGATCACTTAGGGGCTGATGTATTAAATGCAAAACTTCCGGGCATATGTGAGTTATCTCGAACCTTTGCTCATGTTGATCCTATATTTGAACCCATACCTGTAGTTCCTACTTGTCATTATATGATGGGAGGAACACCTACCAATATCCATGGACAAGCATTTAATAGAATAAATGAAGTAGATTCTATAGTTCCTGGACTGTTTGCAGCTGGAGAAGCTGCATGTGTATCAGTTCATGGAGCAAATAGACTGGGTGGTAATTCTTTACTAGATTTAGTTGTATTTGGTAGGGCAACAGGTATGTTTATTCAAGATGAAATAAAATCTGGTGGTGGAGTAAAATCTGCAACTAAAAATGATATTGATACAGCTCTAGAAAGGCTAAATAAATTAAATGAATCAGATAGTGGATATGATACAGCAGATGTCAAGAAGCAGTTACAAGAATGCATGCAAAATTATTTTGGAGTATTTAGGCGTGGTGAATTTATGGAAAAAGGCTTAAATGAACTCAATGAAATCAAAGAAAAAGTTGACAATCTTCATTTAAAGGATAAAAGCAATGCTTTTAATACAAGTAGAGTTGAGGCAATTGAGCTTCAAAATCTATTTGAAGTTGCTGAAGCAACAGCTGTTGCAGCATATAGCAGGGATGAAAGCAGAGGAGCTCATGCAAGAGATGACTACCCTGATAGAGATGATGAAAAATGGTTATGCCATTCACTTTATGATCCCAAATCTAAATCAATTTCAAAAAGAGATGTAAATTTTAATCCTTCTGAAGTTGAGGCATTTCCACCAATTGTAAGGACTTATTAAATGATAAAAGAGACTCTTGAAATTAATATGTATAGATACAATCCTGAACAGGATAAGTTTCCTTACATAAAAAATTACATTATAAATAAACCTTTAAAAGATATTATGGTTTTAGATTTACTTCATCTGCTAAAGGAACAAGATGAATCTATCTCATATAGAAGATCATGCAGAGAGGGTGTTTGCGGATCTGATGGGATGAATATTAATGGAAAAAATGGTCTTGCCTGTATTACACCAATTTCATCAGTTGTAAAAAACAATAAGATAGAACTTAGGCCCTTGCCTGGGCTTCCTGTAATTAGAGATCTTGTGGTTGATATGACTGAATTCTATGCCCAGTATGAGAAAATTAAACCTTTTTTACAAAATAGCACAACAGCACCAGAGCAAGAAAGGCTTCAGTCACCAGAAGATAGGGATAAATTAGATGGTTTATATGAATGTATTTTATGTGCATGTTGCTCAACAAGTTGCCCATCTTTTTGGTGGAATCCTGATAAGTTTTTAGGTCCAGCTGCTTTGCTTCAAGCATATAGATTTCTTGCTGATACTAGAGATCTAAAAACAAATGAAAGGCTTGATGAATTATCAGATCCATTTAGTGTTTATAGATGTCATGGAATTATGAATTGTGTAAGCGTTTGCCCAAAAGGTTTAAATCCAAATAAGGCTATCGGAGAGATAAAAACAATGCTTTTAAAAGATAAAAAAGAAATTATTACATCAGACGGAGTTATGAATTAAATAGCGATGAGTCAGTCAATGCAAGAACTATGGGGGAGTTCACATTTGTCAGCAGGACATGCGGCCTACCTTGAGACCCTATACGAAACATATCTAACAAACCCAGAAGATCTCTCAAAAGAATGGTCTGATTTCTTCTCGAATCTGCCAAATAAACAAGATAAGGATATATCTCATCGAAATATAATCAATGAATTTAAAAATCTTTCAAGAGGTACTATTTCTGTTAAAGAAGAGATCGATGAAAGACAAGGAAAAGTGATAAGACTTATTCAATCATACAGAAATAGAGGGCATCAGGAGGCAACCTTAGACCCCCTGGGCATCATGGAAAGAAATCCTATTGAGGATCTAAAAATTGAGTTTCATGGGTTATCACAAGATGATTTAGATACTGAGTTTTATACAGATACATTTAATCCTGGCTCAAAAAAATCAACTTTAAGAAATATTCTAGAGGACTTAAGAAGAATTTATTGTGGAAATATAGGCATTGAATATAACTATATTATGAATTCAAATGAAAGAAGGTGGTTTCAAAAGAAATTTGAATCAAAAATTGAATCTTACTCATTTTCAAAAGATGAAAAACTGCATATATATGAAAGGTTAAATTCCGCGGAAGGTTTGGCGAAGTATTTGGCTGCAAAATATCCTGGTATGAAGCGATTTGGCATAGATGGAAGTGAATCATTAGTTCCTTTAGTTGATGCTGTAATACAAAACTGTGGAAGTCTCGGAGCTAATCAAATATGTTTTGGAATGGCTCATAGAGGCAGATTAAATTTATTAGTAAATGTTCTAGGAAAACTTCCAGCGGATTTATTCTCTGCATTTGATGAGAGTGGAGAATTAGCGGGCGCAAATACTGGAGATGTTAAATATCACTTAGGATTCTCATCGAATATAAGTACTCCTGGTGGAGAGGTTCATGTATCTCTAAACAACAATCCATCACATCTAGAAATCGTAGATCCAGTTGTTCTTGGTTCTGTAAGAGCAAGACAAGATAGGTTAGGAGATAAAGATAGAAAAAAAGTAGTACCAGTTCTGCTTCATGGTGATGCGTCTTTTTCTGGTCAAGGCGTTGTGATGGAATCTCTTCAAATGTCGCAAACTCGAGGTTTTAATGTTGGAGGGGCAATACATATAATTGTTAATAACCAAATCGGTTTTACTACCAGCAATAAGAGCGATGCAAGATCAACTGACTATTCTACTGATGTTGCCAAGATGATTCAGGCCCCTGTAATTCATGTAAATGGTGATGACCCTGAAATGGTTATCAAAGCAGTAAAAATAGCTTGTAAATATAGAGAAAAGTTTAATAAAGATGTGGTATTAGATTTATTTTGCTATAGAAGAAGAGGGCATAACGAGGCAGATGATCCATCAGCAACTCAACCAACAATGTATAAGAAAATTGCAAAACATCCTACAGTTTTAGATCAGTATCAAGAAAGATTAATGAACGAAGGTTGCATATCTAAAGAATCAGCATTGGATATTAAAAATACCTATAGAAAATCTTTAGAAGGTGGTAAAACTGTAGCAAAAAGTTTATCAGACCACTCAAATAATTCACTGTGGTTTGACTGGTCAGATTATATGAATGTTTTATGGTGGCCAAAAGTTGATACAGCCTTTGAAGCTAAAAAATTTAAATCTTTAGGTAGGCAAATTTGTGAAGTGCCCGACTCATTTGAATTAGGAAATCAAGCATCAAAAATTTTTAATGATAGAAAAAAGATGACCGATGGGAGTCTGGATATAAATTGGGGTTATGCGGAAAGCATGGCATATGCTTCATTGCTTAAAGAGGGTTATCCAATAAGAATTACTGGACAGGATGTAAGAAGAGGTACATTTTCCCATAGACACGCATGTGTCTTTGATAAAAACACTGGAGAAGGTTTTATTCCGTTATCTAAAATAGCTAAAGATAACAATACTAGATTTGATATTTATGATTCTTTACTTTCGGAAGAAGCTGTTTTAGCTTTTGAGTATGGATATTCAGCTACATGGCCAACAGGTTTAACTATTTGGGAAGCACAATTCGGTGATTTTGTTAATGGCGCTCAAGTTGTTATTGACCAATTTATTGTTTCAGCTCAACACAAATGGGAGAGATTATCAGGCTTGGTTATGCTTTTGCCGCATGGCTATGAAGGTCAAGGGCCTGAACATAGTAGTGCAAGAATCGAAAGGTTTCTTCAATTATGTGCTTCAGAAAATATACAGGTATGTATTCCTAGCTCTCCATCACAAATTTTTCATTTATTAAGACGTCAAGCAATCAGAAAGATGAGAACACCATTAGTGGTTATTTCTCCAAAAAGTTTATTAAGAAATCCTATGGCAGTATCTTCACTTGAGGATCTTACAAAGGGATCATTTAAATGTGTAATAAATGATACTGTTGATGATAAATCCCTAATAAAGAAAGTTATTTTATGCTCTGGTAAAGTTTTTTATGACCTAAAAGAAAGACAAAGTAGCGAACAAAAAAATCATATTGCAATAGTAAGAATAGAGCAGCTTTATCCATTTCCGTATGATGACCTTGAAGGAGTCCTTAAGGAGTATAAGAATGTTAAAGATATTATTTGGTGCCAAGAAGAACCTCAAAACCAAGGTGCTTGGTTTAGTCACAGGCATAGACTTCAAAGAGTGCTAGATAGATTGAAAGAAAATCAAGAAATTGCTTTAGTTAGCAGACCTCCTGCTGCAGCTCCAGCTGTTGGAATGATGAAATTGCATCTTGAACAACAAAGCAATCTAGTTTCAGAAGCTTTACAATAGGGAACATTATGACAATTGAAATTAAATCACCTACATTTCCAGAATCGGTTGCAGATGGAACTGTTGCAAATTGGGTAAAAAAAGAAGGGGAGTCTGTAAATCAAGACGAAATCATTGCAGAAATTGAAACAGATAAAGTTGTTTTGGAAGTTGTTGCTCCATCTAATGGTGTCTTAACAAAAATCATTAAAAATGAAGGTGATATTGTTAATAGCGCAGAAGTTATTGGTGAATTTGATGAAAAAGCAGAAGCAATTAAGCATGAAGAAAGCTTAGAAGATGTTAATGAAGAAAAGGATTCAAATACAAAAGAAGATCAATTAAATATTGAAAAAAATACAAATTCAGGAAAATCTGGTCCTGCTGCTAAAAAGCTTATCGTCGAAAATAACCTAGATTCATCTTTGATTAAACCTTCTGGAAAAGATAAAAGAATAACAAAAGCCGATGTTATTAACCATCTTGAATCTGCTTCATCAACCCCAGAATCAGGACTTATGACTTCTGCATCAAGCAGGCCTGAGCAACGGGTTCCGATGAGCAGATTAAGAAATACTATTGCTAAAAGACTTGTATCAGTTCAGCAAGAAACAGCAATGCTAACAACTTTTAATGAAGTTGATATGCTTCCAATTAAAGAACTTAGAGCAAAATATGGCCAAGAGTTTGAAAAGCAACATGGAATAAAGCTTGGCTTTATGGGATTCTTTGTAATTGCTGCGGTTCAGGCTTTAAAAAAATTCCCAATTGTTAACGCTTCAATAGACAAATCAGATGTTATATATCATGGTTATCAAGATATTGGAGTTGCTGTATCCACTGAAAGAGGTCTTGTGGTCCCAATAATAAAAGATGCTGATACTAAGTCTTTGCCTGAACTTGAAAAATCCATTCTTGAATATTCTGAAAAAGCCAGAGATAGTAAATTAACAATTGAAGAAATGCAGGGTGGAACCTTTACTATTTCAAATGGTGGTGTATTTGGCTCTTTGCTATCTACCCCAATTCTAAATGCACCACAAACTGCTATTTTAGGAATGCATTCTATTCAAGATAGACCTGTAGCTATTAATGGTGAGGTTGTTATTAGGCCTATGATGTATTTGGCTATGAGCTATGATCACAGATTATTAGATGGTAAAGAGGCTGTAAGATTCCTTGTTTCAATCAAGGAACAGTTAGAGTCACCAGAAAGGTTGTTATTAAATTTATAAATTAGAGGAATTCTATGTTTGATGTTGTTGTTATTGGGGGCGGTCCCGCTGGTTATGTGGCTGCTATAAGGTCGGCTCAATTGGGATTGAAAACTGCCTGTATCGAAGAGTATGTTGATGCAAAAAATAATCCAACATTTGGTGGAACATGTTTAAATGTTGGCTGTATACCTTCAAAAGCCTTGCTTGATTCATCTCATAGATATCAAGAGGCCACTAGTCATTTAAAAACTCATGGGATTGAGATTGGTTCAGTTGAATTAGATGTACCTGCAATGATGAAAAGAAAAGACGATATTGTTGCAAAACTTACTGGAGGTATTGGTGGATTGTTTGCTGCAAATAAAGTAACGCCAATATCTGGAAGAGGCAAAGTATTAGCCGATAGCAAAGTAGAGGTTATAAATACAGAAGGCAATACAGAGATTATTGAATCAAAAAATATTATTATAGCAACCGGTTCATCGCCAATTGAAATTGGCTCAGCTGTTTTCAATGATACAAATATATTAGATAGTACTGGAGCACTTGAAATTAATAAGGTGCCTAAAACTTTAGGTGTAATTGGTGCTGGAGTTATTGGACTCGAATTAGGCAGTGTATGGGCGAGACTAGGCTCTAAAGTTACTGTAATTGAGGCTATGGATGACTTTCTTTATATGGCTGATGAAGAGATAGCTAAAGAAACTTTTAAAGATTTTAAAAAACAAGGCTTAGATATTAAGCTTGGTTGCAAATTAACCTCATCAAAAAGCCTAAAAAATTCTGTGAAAGTAACATATGAGAACAATGGTACTTCTGAAAGTATGGAATTCGAGAAATTAATTGTTGCTGTTGGTAGAAAGCCTAATACCAATGACGTTTTTGCAGAAGATTCTGGTATAAATCTTGACGAAAAAGGCTTTATTTCTGTTGACCATAATTGTCAAACAAGTGTAAAAAATATTTGGGCTATTGGTGATGTAGTAAGAGGGCCTATGCTTGCTCACAAAGGCAGCGAAGAAGGAATCATGGTTGCTGAAAGAATTGCTGGCAAGCATGCAGAAATGAATTATGATTTAGTACCTTCTGTTATTTATACCCATCCTGAAATAGCTTGGGTTGGAAAGAATGAAGAGGAGCTTAAAAACGATAACATTGAATATAAAGTTGGCAAATTCCCATTTGCAGCAAGTGGAAGAGCTTTAGCAGTCGATCAATCAGTCGGTTTTGTAAAACTAATAGCTGATGCAAAGACAGATACAATTTTAGGTGTACATGTTTTTGGCCCATCGGCAGCAGAAATTGTTCAGCAAGCACTTATATCTATGGAGTTTGGAGCAAGTTCTGAAGATTTAGGATTAACAATTTTCAGTCATCCAACAGTTTCAGAAGCACTTCATGAAGCTGCTTTATCAGTAAGCAATCAAGCTATACACATAGGAAATAAAAGAAGATGAACTTACATGAATACCAGGGCAAGGCACTGTTTGCAGAATATGGACTGCCAGTATCAAATAGTATAGTCATTCATGAGGCAGAAGATGCTCATAATGCATGCAGAGATATAGGTGGATCAAAGTGGGTTGTAAAAGCTCAAGTTCATGCAGGGGGTAGAGGAAAGGCTGGTGGGGTTGAGTTAGTTGATTCCCCTGAAGAAGCGATTGCATTTTCAAAGAAATGGCTTGGAAAAAGATTAGTAACTTATCAAACAGATGCAAATGGACAACTGGTAAATTCTATCCTTGTAGAAGAATGTACTGATATTGCTGAAGAGTTATATCTAAGTGCTGTTATTGACAGAGATACTCAAAGAGTAGTTTTTATTGGATCTTCTGAAGGAGGAGTCAATATTGAAGAAGTAGATAAAAATACTCCCGAAAAAATTATCTATGAAGCCATAGATCCACTCTGTGGTGCTCAAGGTTTTCAAGCAAGAAAAATTGCCAAGGTCCTAAAGCTTAACAATCAACAAACAAAACAGTTTACCCCAATGCTTAAAAATCTTATGCAGTTATTTGTTGAAAAAGATCTAAGTTTATTAGAGATAAACCCTCTTGTTATTACCAGTGGTGGCATGCTGCATTGTTTAGATGCAAAAATAAATATAGATTCTAATGCTATTTATAGGCAACCTGAAATTGCAGAAATGCATGACCCATCTCAAGAAGATCCAAGAGAATCTGAAGCTGCTAAAAATGACTTAAGTTATGTTTCATTAGATGGAAATATTGGATGTATGGTTAATGGAGCTGGCTTAGCAATGGGAACCATGGATACCATTAAGTATTTTGGTGGTAATCCTGCAAATTTCCTTGATGTAGGTGGTACAGCAACTCAAGAAAGAGTATCGAAAGCCTTTAAAATCATATTAGATGACCCAGAGGTAAAGGTAGTTCTTGTTAATATTTTCGGAGGGATCGTAAGGTGTGATCTTATTGCAGAAGGAGTGTTAGCTGCAATTGAAGAGGTTGGAGTTGAGATTCCTGTAGTTGTAAGGCTTGAGGGAAATAATGCTGACTTAGGTGCGGAAATTTTATCAAAAGCAAAAATTAAGATCGAAAGCATTAATAATCTAGGTGATGCAGCTAAAAAAGCAGTGGAGTTAGCAAAATGAGTATTTTAGTAAATAAAGATACAAGAGTTATTGTTCAAGGATTTACCGGTTCTCAAGCTACTCTTCATTCAGAACAAGCTATTGAATATGGGACCAATATTGTTGGAGGTATTACGCCTGGAAAAGGAGGTCAGATACATCTAGGAAAGCCTGTATTTGATACTATGGAAGAGGCTGTTATTGCTGTGCAACCAAATGCATCACTGATTTTTGTTCCAGCACCATTTTGTAAAGATTCTATACTTGAAGCTGCTGAATCAGGTATTAAATTAATTGTCTGTATAACTGAGGGTGTCCCAACCTTAGATATGTTGGACGTAAAAAAAAGAGTTGATGAGCTTGGCATAACATTAATAGGACCAAATTGTCCTGGCCTAATAACACCTGGCGAAGCAAAGCTTGGTATTATGCCTGCGAGCATTCATATGCCTGGATCTATAGGTATTATCTCAAGATCAGGAACCCTTACTTACGAAGCTGTAAAGCAGACAACCGATTTAGGGTTTGGCCAAAGCACCTGTGTTGGTATTGGCGGAGATCCAATCCCAGGCTCTTCCTTTATTGATATTTTAAAACTATTTGAAAAAGATGAAAAAACAGAAGCGATAGTTATGGTTGGAGAGATTGGTGGAACAGCTGAAGAGGATGCTGCCGAGTACATAAAGAATAATGTATCTAAACCAGTTATATCATATATAGCAGGTCAAACTGCACCGGCTGGAAAAAGAATGGGACATGCAGGGGCAATCATTGCAGGGGGGAAAGGTACCGCTGCAGATAAGATTACTAAATTAAAAGAATGCGGTGTTCATGTTGCTGAAAATTTAGTTGAAATCGGTACCAAGGTAAAAGAAGTACTTTAACTAGCAGGCCTTAAAGTTTTTTTTATTACCCATTTTAATCTTAAGATTGATAATAATGAAAATATGCTTAAACCCACTATCATTCCTATCCACATGCCTGAAGCTCCAAATGGACTACCAAAGCCTATATTAGTAAGATAATAGCCGGCAGGCAAAGCAAAAATCCAATAAGATATAAATAATAACACCATTGGAATAAAAGTATCTTTATACCCTCTAAGACTTCCCAATGCCCCCATTTGTATTCCATCTGGTAATTGAAATATAGCAGCAAATATAAGTAAACCAACTGTAAGATTAAATACAATCATATCTGTTGTGTAGATACCAACTATAAATTCTTTAAAGCTTAAAATAACTATAATATTTATTAGAGCAGCAATAATACACATATATATTGTTGCGAATGATGCTGTTTTTGCTTGATTGGGATTTTTTTCTCCAATTAGATTTCCAACTCTTGTCGCTGCCGCTAAACCTATAGATAGTGGAATCATAAAAAATAAACTAGCTATGTTTATAGCAATGTAATGACTAGCTACAATTGATTCACCTAGAACAGCTAAAATTATTCCAGCTCCAGAAAACATACTTAACTCAATAAATATTCCTAAGCCAATTGGAACACCAAGTTTAAGAGCTTCCTTTGAGGTTTTATATGATGGCCAAGAAAATTTTGTAAAAGGTTGAGTTCTTTCATATTTTTTACTCACTGCAATGTAAATAAACATAGAAATCATCATTAAAAATGAAACTATAGTTGTAGCAATGCCGCAACCAACTCCACCAAGTTTTGGCGCACCAAACCAGCCATAGACAAAAATAAGATCTAATGGAATATTTATAATCATTCCAATAAATGCAATTACAAAGACAGGAACAGTAAGCTTCATACCTTCGCTGTAACATCTTAAACATGTAAATATTGTTAGACAGGTAAACCCTAGAGCTGTAGCTTTTAAATATTTTATAGATATGTCTGTAATTGCATTGTCGATAGGGATGTTATTTAAAATCAAACCCATATTCATAAATAAAATAGCTATAAGAATTCCTAAAAATAAAGCTATCCATAATACCTCTCTAAGCTTTTGGCCTATTTGATAATATTTTTTTGCTCCATAAAGCTGCGCAACAATTGGAGTAACTGCAAAAATAACACCTGAAATAAACATAAAAATTGTTATAGATATAGAATTACCTACTCCAAGTCCAGCAAGATCAGTAGGGCTTGCTCTCCCTGCAACAATTGTGTCAGTTGTTCCCATTAGCATATAAGATAACTGAGATCCAAAAATTGGAACCCCTATCTTAATGAGTTGCTTAAACTCTATAATGTACTTGCTAATCATTAACACTTTAAAAAATAAATTTTTTGGCTACTTTATCATATTAAAATAACTAAAAAGGAGATTAATATCAGAAAAGATAATAGACCATACTGGCTAAAGAAAATAACTACAAGAATTATAAAAATTTATGTAAGACATTTCATTAAACCTCAGTTTAAGTCGCTTGGGAAAGGGGGCGCCTACTTTAAACCAAGATATATTAATGTTTTTGGTGGGAATGTTTCTATTGATGATTATCCAACTTTAATAGGAGCAAGCGATGCCAATATTCAATTCACTTCTTGGGATATTGGAGATCATCAAGGTCAAATTAAAATTGGTAAATTTTGCCTTATAACTCCTGGTGTAAGGATAATGTCAGCTGAGAGCATACTTATAGGAGATGCCTGCATGATTGCTCATGGAGCCTATATTTCTGATGCTGACTGGCATGGTATTTATGATAGAGCTAAGCCTGTAGGAAACACAAAACCTGTAATTTTTGAAGATAATGTTTGGATTGGAGATAGTGCCATTGTTTGTAAGGGAGTCACAATAGGAGAGAATAGTATTATTGGTGCTGGAGCTGTTGTTACAAAAGATGTTCCACCTAATTCAGTTTATGCAGGAAATCCGGCAGTATTAGTAAAGAAATTAGAAAATAATGATTTTAATACAAGAGCAAATTTTTTAGCAGATCCTATTCAATTAGCAAAAGATTTTGACGCTTTAGACAGATACTCGCTTGGAGGCAACACTCTACTTGGCTGGTTAAAAAGTCTCATCATGCCAGATAAATCAAATTAGTTAATGAAAGTTATTGTTGATAATGGCATTAAGTCAATAAAAGATATTATTTCCCTTTTAGATGGGTTTGACAGCATTAAACTAGTTTTTTTAAATTCTTCTGATTTTAATAATACCAATATAAAGGATGCCGATATATTGCTTATAAGATCAACAGTACAAGCTAATGAATTATTATTGGCTAATACAAATATCAAACTTATTGGATCTGCAACAGCAGGCCATGACCATATAGATATCGATTATCTTAAAAATAATGATATTAAATGGTTTTATGCACCTGGGTGCAATGCCTTATCAGTTACAAACTATGTAATGTCTTCAATATATTTTTTGATAGAAAAAAATATATTTAACCCAGATAACACAGTTGGAATCATTGGGTATGGG
>Ga0206677_10002002_pt1 | contig 18487 bp, 16 predicted proteins | sample M130m12015metaG_FD_155475 | JGI IMG/M metagenome (GOLD analysis project Ga0206677, IMG submission 155475) | Ammonia-oxidizing marine archaeal communities from Monterey Bay, California, United States - M1 30m 12015 | ecosystem: Environmental > Aquatic > Marine > Intertidal zone | place: USA...
TACCCTAGATAGGAGATAATCAATTCTTCTCCGTTTTTAACATCGAGTTCAAATGTACCATCAAATCCAGTTACAACTCCATCCGCCGTTCCTTGAACGATGATGGTTGCTCCTGGTAGAGGGTCATTAGTTTCGATGTCTAATACTTTCCCACTAACTTGTGCAAAAGTAACGATACTCGTTAAGAGCATCAATCCAACTAATAATAGTTTTCTCATAATAATTGTTTTTAATTTAATTAAATTGTATAACCTTGTCTTTATAATAAATGTGGTTTTGCTTCATTAATACCCGAATTTGTAACCTGTACATAAGGTGGATTAAAATCTTCTAATATTTGAGCACCTCCATAAGAGAGTGCCGATTTTACTCCATCAATTAACCCATTCACTATGAACTTAACTCCGCCCTTGTAGGGAATGGTTGTAGATTCACCTTCTACATTTCTAGCCTTTTGACCATGTGTTACTTTCGTTTCTAACGATGCAGAACCTCTATATCTCTTATAAAGACCTTTTTGAGTTTCAACAATCTGACCTGGTGCTTCATCAGTACCAGCGATTAGAGAACCCAACATAACAGAACTCGCTCCAATTGCAAGAGCTTTTGATATATCACCACTTGAACGAATACCTCCATCAGCCATAACGGGTGTTTTCGCAACAGATACTATATCTTCTAAACAACTTACATTCGGTACTCCGAATCCTGTCTTAACTCTTGTTGTACAAAGTGAACCTCCACCAATACCGACTCTCAACCCATCTGCTCCCCAAGATTCTAATTCTTGAGCTGCTTCTTTGGTTGCGATATTACCAGCGATAATGTCTACTTTGTCATCAAGGTTACTTTTCAACCATCCCAACATTGTTTCAACGTTTTTGTGGTGTCCATGAGCTACATCAATAACGATAATGTTACAACCATTATCTACTAAAGATTTTGCTCTATCTTTATCACTTTCACTTACTCCAATGGATGCCATAATTGGAACATGAGGAATTTCTGAATGCCAATTATCAACCATGACTCCCCATGATTCAAATTGATTTCCCCATTCTTCGGAATAAATTCTGTGATATAGTTCTTTGATTATTTTAGATTGTTCTTCTATTGAATTGAAACGGTGGATACAACCCACTCCACCGAGTAAAAATATCTTGTAAGCCATTTCTAATCCACAAACTGTATCCATCGGAGATGCTACAATTGGATTTAAAATACCATATCTACGAGATACAAGTGTTTTTAAGTCAATTTGAGTACGAGAGGGAACAGTAGAGTACTGAGGTACTAACTGAATATCATCGTATGTTAGAGAGTTTCTCATTGAATAAAACCTAAAAGTTCATGTTCGTGAAAAATAAGAAGTTCTTCACCATCTACTTTTATAGTATTAGAAGCTTCTTGTTTGGTATATAATACCTTATCACCCACACTAACTGTTATTGGGATTTTAGTTCCAGTTTGTGAGAAAAGACCAGTACCAACTGATACTACTTCTCCATAAACTTTAGTTCCCCTTGAGATGGAATCAGTAAGGATTAATCCTCCTTTTGATTTCTTTTCTTCGTTTTTAGAATCAGGTCTTACCAAAATTCTATCACCTAATGGTTTAAAATTACTCATCTTCTTTTTTATTTATATTATTTTCAAATGTATTTGTTGTTGTGTACCAAGGTTGATTTGGAATATTGGGTTCGGTTTGCCAATATGGATTTGGTTGATATGGTATATAAGTAATACCACCCCTCGAAGTTTCATTAGTTAACAATACTACTGCTTTTTCAGCGGTAATATGTCCTTTATCTAGTAACTCCTGTACTATTTCTGCTTTAGTCATATTTTGTTATTTTTTATGGAATACGAATATAGGTTCAAATTTATATGATTTCCCATTATGTTTTACTGCGTTTTTAATTCCACTCTTGGAAGGGTCTAATCCAACCATTCGTGTCATTAACATTTTAAGCTTTCCTTTATACTCACACCCAAGTTGATTTAATATATCAATTGAATCTTGTTCCAATGGATAGTAAGTACTTTCACCTATTTTAATATCTGCAATATTCCACAAAATATATCTATCTTTATTTAAGTATTCGTAAATTGTTTTTAAGGTTGGTTTTAAGAAATTATCTCTCCAATCTTCGTACTCAGAATATGCTTTGAAAGACTGCGTTTCATCTTGTGAATATTGTTCTCTATTAAAATATGGTGGTGATGTAAATGATATATCAACTTTACCTTTATACTTCTGAAACTTTGGATTGTTTGAAATTAATTCAGAACCATCTTGAAAGAGTTCATATGTATTAGATTGTGTTTCAACATCAAAAAATGATGTAAGTTTATCCGAATGATTATCTATACAATTCTTGTTGTAAAAATCTGCTACATACTCATAACGAGAAATACCTTCATTATCTAAGAAGTTATCAGGATTAGGGTCTGTACCAACATAATGAATTTTCTTACGAGAACTCATTGCACCTATAATTCTACCACCCCATCCACTAGATGAATCATAAACAGTTATAGGTTCAGTTGAATCAATATGATTAGTATAATTTTCATAAATCCACTTTGCAGTTAATGAAGGAAAGTTTACAGCTGCTTGTCCACAACTTAAACGTATTACTCTTAACATATTAGGAAATAATCCTTCAGTTTTATCATACCATCTAACCATATAAGAATATTTCGTTACCTTCCCCACTTTAGATGTTGAAGATTCTTCTATTTTATTTATGTTAGAAACTTGTCTTGAATTCAAGTAACCATTATCTACTAATTCATTTACTTCATCTGATGTTAGATATATGTTTGTAAACCCAACATACTCATCGTTAAATGTTCCGTAGTTATCAAACGTACTATCTTTTGATTTAGTTAAATAGATATCATAGTTTTCCCACTTACCTGTGAATACTTTTCCATCTTTAACATCTTTGATAAATTCGTATCCACTCTGACCATTCCAAAAAGGATTCTCATCTTTTTTATTAACAAGTGAACGAGACCAAACATACATAGAATCTCTTCGTACTGCTCTCTTCATTATCTTAATAAACTGCTCTTCCATTGTAGGGTCACCAAAATAATCATAAATAGATAAACCACCTTCAGCAGTTTTTCCACTTGATATTTTAGTTTTCAACATTGTAGGAAAGAACTGATTTACAACAGATGCATCCTTGTTAAAGTTTTTGATAATACCCAACGATTCATCATCACCACTTAAATCTTTTTCAATGAAATCACAATCATTTGATTTTAATTTACCAAGTGATGTAATAATCTTATCATGATTTTTTCCGATAACAGGTGGATTTCCGAACTCATCCCATTGTTCAGTAACTTCTTTACGCAAAGTCTTTGCCCAATCTTCGAATTCGGAATCACTAGTATCAAGTAATTCATGGAAAAGAATATTTGATTTAAAATCTACAAATTTATTTCGTTGGTAATAATGCATTAATTACTCTTGTTTCTTTTTATGGAATACGAATATAGGTTCATATTTGTACCAAGTAGTTCCAACTTGTACTAAGTTTTTCATACCTGTTTCAATTGATTCTCGTTTGTTTACATTTGCACCAATCATTGCTGCCATTGTCATCTTAAGTTTACCTTTATATTCACCACCAAGTGATTGAAGAATATCAATCGAATCTTGTTCTAGTGGAAAGTAAATTGATTTACCAATTTTGATATCAGCAATATTCCATAGGATATATCTATCATTTTTAAGATACTCATAAATTGTTGTTAGAGTAGGTCTTAAAAAGTTATCTCTCCAATCATCATACTCACCATAAGCTTTGAACGATTGGTTCTCATCTTGCGAATATTGTTCTCTATTAAAGTAAGGAGGTGAAGTAAATGAAATATCTAATTTACCTTTATACTTTTGGAACGCAGGATTGTTTTTAATTAACTCTGAACCATCTTGAAATAACTCATAGGTGTTACCTTGCTTTTCTACTGTAAAGAAGTTACTCATTGCTTCTGAATGAGTATCAACTACTTTATCATTATAGAACTTTGCCATGTATTCATATCGAGAAATGCCCAAATCATCAATAAAGTTATCTGGATTAGGGTCTGTACCAACGTAGTGAACTTTCTTTCTACTACTCATTGCTCCTGCAATTCTACCACCCCAACCACTCGATGAATCATAAATATGTAATGGTTCTTCTTGTTCAATATGATTAGTATAGTTTTCGTAAATCCATTTTGCAGTTAATGCAGGAAAGTTTACAGCAGGTTGTCCTAAACCTAATCTAAATGCTTGTATAATCTTAGGGAAAATACCATCTGATTTTTCATACCACCTTACATTGTAAACATAGTTAACAACTTTACCATTTTTTAAAGTTTTTGAATTAGGTATATCACCAATATTTGAAATCTGACGTTTGTTTAGAAATCCTTCTTTTACTAATCTTCTTACTTGTTTACCAGTTAAGAATAGAATTGTTCCATACGTTTGTTTATTTTCATTTAAAGGTCCATATTTTCTAATAGATGCTTCAGTTGTTCTGTGAAGTACGATATCGTAGTTTTCCCATTTACCTTTGAATATCTTACCATCATATACCTCCTTTACGAATTTATATGGTGTTTGTCCATTCCAAAAAGGATTCTCATCTTTAACAGTTGTTAATGAACGACACCATGCATACATGGAATCTCTCTTAACCGCTCTTGCCATTGTTTTAATGAAACCACCTTCTAAACTATCTTCTGCAAAATAATCATAAATTGATGTTCCACCATCAGCTGATTCACCAATAGAAATTCTAGTTTTCAACATTGTTGGAAAAAACTGATTTACTACACTTTGACTTTTATTAAAGTTTTTTATAATCCCCAATGATTCTTTATCTTCATCATCTTTAATAAAGAAATTACATTCATCTTTTTTCAATTTACCAAAATGGCTGATAATTTGTTCTTCTGTTTTTCCTTTAACAGGAGGTTGCCCATCAATATCCCACGCATCGACAATCTCCTTACGGATTAACCTTGCCCAATCCTCAAACTCACCATCAGTCATATCAAGTAACTCATGGTAAGTTTTTTTAGATTTGAACTCAGAAAATTTACTTTGTTCGTAAAAATATTTAGTGCTCATTAAGATTGAATTTCTACAAGAAAGTAATTTGATTCATAATTGTCAATTGAAAAGGAAATGTGGGCTAATCCTTGAGAAGAAATCTTTAAAGTTGCATCAGTTGCTTCTTTGTTTGCAACTAATATCTCTTTTAGGTATGTTGCAGAAAATGAAATTGGGTCTACATCACCTTCACATACACAATCAACATCAATATTAATTCTGTTTGTGTTAATATTAGAATATCCTAAGATAATCTGACCAGTACCTTCTTTACAAGTAAATGTAAAATTGTTCTCATCTTGCAATGCACCCTTTGCTTTAATGAACGTAGAGATGAAACTTGAATCCAATTTAATTTCTACATTAAAATCTGGTAATTGTTTCAAATCTGGTACATTAGGGATAACTGATAAATCAGCTAACATATAATTTACAGATGTTGATTTATCTTTGAATTTCAAAGATACTGGTTTCCCATCAATATCATTCATTGAGAAATCTACATCGTTACCAAGAACCGATAACATCTTTGTTAGTTTGGTTGTATCATATACACCAAATGATGCATCTGAACTATCAAACTCTTTCATACTTACACTTCCTAAAACTGATTTATCATCAGAGATGAAAGAAGTAGTTAGAGAACCATCTTTTGATTCCCACTTTACAGATTCTACTAGACCTGATAGGTTGTACTTTGATACGAACCTGCTTAATGATTGTTTTTCCATTGTTTACTTAATTATAATTTATTATTTGTACAAATATACGAAATTTATTTGATACTACCAAACTTTTTCGTATTTATTTTACATTCCTGGCATTTGCATCACAGGAAATTGTGGTTTTTCTTCTGGCTTATCCACTACCATACATTCAGTTGTTAAAATCATAGAAGCAACAGATGCTGCATTTTCAATTGCAGTTCTTGTTACTTTCTTAGGGTCAATAATACCTGCTTCGAACATATCTACAAACTTTTCGTTCTTAGCATCATATCCACCACCATTCTGTTTAATATATTCTACAACAGAACCTTCAGTTACACCACAATTTTTAAGAATCTGAGATAATGGAGATGCTAATGCAGTTCTGATAATATCAAATCCTCTTTGAAATGAATCTGATTCATCTAATGGAACATCTCCTAATGTATCTTGAATTTTCAATAATGCAATACCACCACCTTCAACGATACCTTCTTCGATACCAGCTCTTGTAGCATGAAGTGCATCATCTACTCTATCTTTCTTTTCTTTCATCTCAACTTCAGAACCAGCACCTATATAAAGAACTGCAACTCCACCACTTAGTTTCGCTAAACGTTCTTGTAGTTTTTCTTTATCGTAATCTGAATCAGTTGTTTCAATTTGTGATTTTATTTGTTCAATTCTTGTTTTGATATCATCAATATTACCTGCTCCATTTACGATAGTTGTATTATCTTTACCAATCGTAACTTTCTCAGCAGTACCTAACATATCTAGTGTAGCTTCTTCTATTTTCAATCCAAGTTCAGGTGAAATGAATTGTGCTCCAGTCAATACTGAGATATCATTCATCATTTCTTTCTTTCTATCACCAAATGCAGGTGCCTTAACTGCACATACTTTAAGAGTTCCTCTTAACTTGTTTACTACAAGTGTTCCAAGGAGTTCTCCTTCTACATCATCAGCTATGATAACAAGAGGTCTGTTTTGACCAGATATACCTTCTAATAACGTAAGAATATCATTCATGTTGGATAATCTACCATCATATAATAAGATGTAAGGATTTTCCATATCCGCAACCATCTTCTCTGTATTGGTTACAAAGTGTGCTGATAAAAATCCTTTATCAAATTGCATTCCTTCTACAAGTTCCATTGATGTTTGAATACCTTTAGATTCTTCTACCGTAATTACACCATCAGTTCCAACCTTTTGGAATGCATCAGCAATAAGTTCACCGATTACATTATCATTGTTTGCTGATATTGTAGCAATCTGTTTAATTTTATCATAATCAGAACCTACAACAATTGCTTGTTTACCAAGTTCTTCAGTTACGATACTAACCGCTTTTTCAATACCCTTTTTAAGTTCCATTGGATTTGCACCATTTTCAACTGATTCGAATCCTAATCTTGCTATCTCTTGAGCAAGAACAGTTGCAGTTGTTGTACCATCTCCCGCTTCATCAGCAGTTTTGGATGCAACTTCTTTAACTAATTGAGCACCCATGTTTTCAAACACATCTTCTAACTCAATTTCTTTTGCTACCGATACACCATCTTTAGTAATATGTGGCGAACCTTGCCCTTTTTGTAGTAGAACGTTTCTACCTTTCGGTCCTAGTGTAACCTTAACCGCATCTGCAAGAGTATCTAATCCATTCTTAAGGGATTCTCTTGCTTGTACATCAAATTTTAATTGTTTTGCCATATCTTTATTCTTCTATTAATTCAGGCCATTCAGAATCTTCTAATGCCTTATCGTTTTTTAAATCAAACTCTACTTCATCCATTACCTCATCTTGAAGGTCACCATCTTCTGATTTCCATTTTTTGAGTTGTTCTTCTGTTAGTGGTTCTGTTTCTTCCCACCTTACATCCGTATATATTACTTTTCTTCTTAATATTGCCATTTCTTTTTATTTAATATTCGTTTTCTCCATATGCTAATGGTTGGAAACCACCTGTCTTTGTCCACTCCTCATTTGGTACACCCACTTGAAGTGATTCATCACATCCTTTAGTACGAGAATCGAAGAACTCATTTTCAACGTAAGCTTCTTCCATACCTAAATCATATAATTCATCTTCACCATAAACTTCTTTATTGTGTTCATTATCATAAAATTCATATTCATTCCACACTTCGTTTTGTAGATAGTTTACCAATTCTTGTTCTGAATCACCTTTATATGGTGGTTCACATTTTCTTAATGCTTCTACGTTAACCTCAATAGGTTCACTTGCTGATGAGATTGTCCAAGTCTCAATTTTACGGACGTAAATCTTTTCACTCATTTATTTTAATTTATTATATTATAGTTCATTTATTATACCATTTTACTTAAACATGACAAATTGTCATGTTACTAAAAACTGAAGAATTTTTCAGCAGTTCTTTGTTCACTTATTACTTCACCCCAACCAACAGCATCAAAGAAAACTTGAAGTTTATGTCCCAATTCTCTTTCGAAGATTTTATTGTGGTCAATGTAAGTAGCTAGGAACTTCTCAATCTCTGGTGGGTCTTTATAACCTGTGAATGCTAAACCATCAATTCCCAATGGATTATCTTTAAGATATACCCACTTAACTTTATCACCATTTTTTAATGGTTCATAATTGAAAGGAGCATTGAAATGTTTTAAACAATCATTATATAGAATTGCTGCTTTAACATGAGCAGGTGTTCCTTTCATCATAGAGAATCGTTCTCTTTTACCTTTCGGCATATATTTTTTAAGATTCTTTACTGCTGAGTTCTTTGCAATCTCGGATGTAGGTCTATTTACCATATTCTTTTTGAAATCTAAAACATAATCTGAAATCTCTTCTTCTGTTTTACCTTTTAGAATATCAATAAGAACTGTACCCATACATTCTTGGAATGCTTTTGGGAATGATGAACGTTTTACATCTAATCCTTTTACATCTAACTTATCTACTGGTACACCATTATCTGATATAATCCATTGTGCATATCGTTTCTTTGCTACCCACAATCCTGCTTTTGCAACATACTCCTTCTTAATCTCTAATCTGTGTTTATCTTTATCAACATTTAAAACCTTTGTTGAAAGTATATCATAGAAATCATTAAGGTAATCTTGCATCTCTTCTGCAATATCATTTACATAACCAGCAATTGTATCTTGTTCTTCATCTTTCCAATTAGGAAATCGTTTATCCATTAAAGGAACTGCTGAGAAGAATACAGAATCAGTATCGATGTATATGTTAGAATCCAAATCAGGAGTATTAAGCTCCTTGTTGTACTTGATGTTAGCCATATCCGCAGTTGATTTAATAACTGTCTGTCCTGTCGTGGTAACAGCGGTAGCATTATCAACATCATAGAACCTAAAGGCAGGAAGACCAAGAACACCATATAAAGAGTTAAGTAAAATCTTCTGAACCAACTGACGTTTGTGATAGAAGGCATATTTTTCATCATCTCCTGCTTTCCCATATTTTTTCATTTCATTTTTATACTCAACTCGTTTTTGAAACCACAAGTCAAGAATACCAGGTATACAACCAACGGTATCGGTTCGGTAAAGTACACCATTCGATGCTACTGCGAACTTAGATTGTTCTAAATATTTTTTTAAATTTTCTTTTGATATCGAATCCTCTCCGATATAATAAGTATCAACTTCACCCTTAACAAACTTATTTGCATCCCAATCTTGAATCTTACCAATCTTGGTTTCAGGTGAAATATTTACAGTCATAATAATAGAAGGATATAGAGAGGTTAAATCCAAATCATATATCCAATCATACTTACCAACGATTGGTGCCTTTACATAAGCTCCTATAAACTTCTCTTGGTTATTATCTCTAATAGCCTGCATTCTCTCTTGTCTATCCGCTGGTTTGTTTGGTGCAACTAAGTTTCTTCTTCTTAGATAAGTCAACATAGCACCCTCAAGATACTTTGATGAATAAACAAAATCTTCATATGGTACATGACCAGCATGACAGATACCTCTACATAAATCAATGAACTGAAGTTTTTTATCAAACTCAACAACCAACTCAACATCCACTAAGTTATACTCAATAAACTTTTCAATATCATCTCTGAATAATTGGTCTAAGTTTCCTTGATATTCAATCTTACCTCTACCCAATTCTTTTTGAGCAACAGTATCTAATCGATAATTAGCTAATTCACCATAGTTGTAATTTTTATACAAAGCAATGTAATCTAAATAAGATACACCTGCCATAAAATATCTTTTTCTATAAGGAGACCAGAAACATTGTCCGATTGGTGATAATCTATTTGCTTGTCTTTCACCTAATAATCTTTTGATTCTATTGTATAACATTGGTGTATCAAAGAAATCAATATTCCAACCTGTAACAATACTTGGATTAATCATTTCATATAACTCCAAATACTTCATTAACATATCTCTTTCATCTTGAAATGGAAGAACAATACACTTATCGGTAGTTTTTTCTTTCATACCACCTTCTTTATCAACAACCAATACCCAATATTGGTTTGTAGCCGAATCGTGAAGTGCAATTGAAGTTAATTCATTCTTAGCTTCTAATGGGTCTGGTAATCCACTTATCATTTCACACTCAATATCGTATGTAAGGATAACATGACCTTTTGATATATCATCTGATTCAGAATACATATCTACCAATGCTCGTGTAGTTTCAGGTACATCTGATTCAAATAAGTTAACATCATCTTTCTTAAACTTATAAATTTTAGTTAGAGTATCTCCATAAATAGATTTATATTCACCTCGTTGTGCAGGTTCATAGGCATATCTTGTATATGGAAATGCAGAATATCCTCTTTGGTCATCCCAAAGATGGATTAAATTTCTTTCTCGTTGGTAATAAATGTTTTGATACAAATTCTACTGTTTTATTTTATTATACAAATATACGAATTATTTTTCAAATATCCAAATCGGCTCACAAAATCTTTTATCTTGATTTTCTTCTGAGTTCTTTAAAGTTTCTTGTTTATACTGATTTTGATTATGTTCAGTTTGTTTTACAGTTCCTGCTCCACCACTATTAGGTCTTTTTGCAAGTTCCATACCAATACAACCTTTGTAAGTTAATCCCTTTGATTCTATAAACTTACACATTGGTTGTGTTATTTCTTTCCAATTTTTTCCACCACCACCTTTTTCTGAAGTGTAAACATCTGCGATATTGATTGCAATCTTACCACCTTTTTTTACAGTTGGTATAACTTTTTCTAAAGTTTTGTGTAAAAAATCTTTATTCCATGATTGAATTGATTCATATCTAATCCAACTTTGAGTATCATCATTACTATATCTCTCTACATTAAAATAAGGTGGTGAAGTAAAAACCAAATCAAAATAATCTTGGTAATCTGAATAATCAAAATCTTCTGCCGGTGATTCATGTAAATCTACCTTTGTTGGATTCTCAAAGAATGAAGTATGTTTTTGATAAAACTCTACTTGGTTTTTATATATTGGGTGATTCTGAGTTCTTGGGTCTATGCCAACATAATGATTTATTGTTTCACTTGCCATAGCTCCACATAACCTATCTCCCCATCCTGCAGAAAAATCAAGCATTTTCTCACTACCAAAATATTCAGTAAGTGCTTTTGTGATACAAGGTTTATGCTGAGACGCGATATATTTTCTCAATCCTACCATTGTTCTCAATTCCCTTCTTCCGATTTTTGGTAGTTTTAAAGTATAAGCGGCACCCATCAAGTAACCATAAAGGCTCTTGTATTCCATGTTCTTGTACCAGATGGATAACCTGAAGATTCAACTCCAAATCGTTCCTCTTCAAAAAATTTATTACTTGATAAGTTACCTAAATTATATCTTCTAAAATAAAGTTGTTTACCTTCATATGTTAAAGGATACTTAGATTCTCTTGATTGCCTTTGATACCACTCATCTTCAAGTAACAATGTATTCCAACGAACTCCCTTAAGTTTAAGGTACTCATCCCTAACATCTTCCCATGAATACTTTTTTGTGGCCAAAGGTAGAGGATACTCCATAAACAAGTCTGCCAAAGCTTCCTTTACTTTTAACTTATCAAAAGTTTTAAGTAAATTAAAATCTGATTCAGAAACAGTAGGATATTCGCCTTCGTAAGTACCCTTTTTGTATTTATTTAGTATTGATTCTATACTATTCATTTATTTTATACGTTAGAGTTACAGGTTGCAGAACAACCTGTTTCTTTTATTTTTGTAAAATAAGTTCCATCTTCTAATGATTCTATTAGTTGATTGTATTTCTTTTCTTTTTGATTTATGTAATCTTGAGGTGCATCTAATAGGTAATCTGAACACTTGTGTTCATTACATTTTTCTAGGTGGGAAGAAAGAACTTCACCATATAACCATTCATAATCAAATTCTATATTCTTTTTGATATTAACAAGTTGCAAATGATGTTGATATAACCTATTTTGTTCATCAGTTAACTCATCACCCATACCTACAATATCTCGTATTTCTTTGGTATGTTTCAATGAATATTTAAGAATTTTTTGAACAGTACAATATGATAATAAGGTAGCCAGTTTTGGGTTTTTGTTATATAATTTTTCTAAATTTTCATCTCTATTATAAATTTTATATTCCCAAAAAATATTTTCCCTTACGGTATCTCTATCATCTCTATCTCCATGTCCACCATCGGTTTCTGACCATGAAAACATCACACCATCTGAAGTTATTCTAAATGAAGTTTTTACCTTCTTTTTAAAATAATCATAATAACCTTCTTCATATTCATCTCTTATTTTAGCTAACTTTTCGTTTTTTATAAACCTACTATCAAGTGATAATTTAATGTATTTAGTATAAAAATCACAATGTAATTTTGTTAATACATTTAAATCCCAATCTACATTCATTAATACATTAAGTGCGGATATAGGTTTTTGGTTAACAAGATTATTATCTTTATCTTTTCTTTGATTATATGATTTAACTTTATCTGAAATTGAATGTAGTGATTCGTTACTAGATAAAAAGTTTAACCATTCATTTTGATAAATACTCAATATTTTCTTATAGACCTCTTTAATATTTCTTTTATCTAATTCTTTATTTGAATTGTTGAATATAAATCCAAGAGTAAATAACCAAATATGTAAAAGTTGTTGATAATCAGAATGTTTAAATTTGAACTTCTTTAAAGTACTATTATTATAAGTGAGTTTTTTAGTATCATCATCTGATACATTTAGTATTTTGCCATTATCTCTTTCTAAATTAACTCTGCGTGATATAGCATCTTCCATATCTTTTACAAACTTTTCAGAAATCTTAATATGACCATCAAATGATAAAAATTCTTTTATCAAAATAAGTAACTTCTGCCAGTTCTTAATCCAAGTTATTCTTTCAGTTACATTAGATTGTTCCCATCTTTTTTGAAAATCCTTTGAAAGTTCTAATGATTCAGTTTGAAAAGGAGTTGCAAGTACATCTGGTATGTTTGATGATATTAAATTATCAATTCTAAAATCATCTTCTTTAAAGAAAATCTGACAAATGGTATTGATTAAAGATTCCTCAGATTGGTCATAATCTTCTCCTTTATGAATTTTGTTTCTGAATTTTTTAAAATAATCTGGTTTTGTATCAGAATCAGCAAAAAATGAATTTTTAAATATGTTTGTAAATGAATAAGTACCTGTGAAAACTCGTGTTTCATAACTTGAACTAACAAAGGACATTATTTGTTGAGATATCGAGTGACCAGCATATGTAATAGACATTAAATTATATATAATACTTTCCCATATATCTGTTGAATCGTGTAATTTTAAAGTAACCTCTGTATTAAGAAAACTTTCATATAATTCTGGTTTATATTTTTTTATAATCTCAGGTGTAAGATATAGTTCTAAAACCTCACTTGTTTTATTATTTTTTTCCATCTGAAGAATAACATACTTAAGTGCCGAGTGTTGTTTTTTATTTGTTTCACCAGGTGGTGTGTCAATAACTAATCGTTCAATATCAGGATGATATTTTTTACCCTTATCATCTGTAAATACCCTGGCTATTTCTTTTCCTGCGTGAAAATCAAGAATTAAAAGAGATTTGGTATCCCCATCAAATACTTTTGCTAATCCTTTTTCTTCAAACTTATTTAAATTTACCTCAACAGTTCTTATACTAACATCAAGTAATTGAGTGATAACTAATCCTGTTACATCTTTTTTCTTCCAAGTAGTAGAGAATACCTTTTTTAAATTTTCCTTTGAAAATATTGCAGACAATTTACGCCTTTGTTGTGGAGATTGTATAAAGGTTTTGAGTTTAGATAGTTGTTTTTTAGTTTTTTCAACTACAAGATTTGCCCAAGTACCGATTTGATAATTGTTAATTAAAAGTTTAGTAGTTACTGATAAAGATTTACCTTTTTTAGTTTTTAAAAAGATTTTAAACCTTGTTTTCAGTTCATTAATATCAGTATAAACAAGCTTTTGATATTGAAGAGTTAACAAAAAATCTGATACTTCTGATACTTCAATACCTAGTCCTTTTGCAATACTTTCAATTGCAACTTGTTCTTCGTGTTTGGTAAAATAATGTTCGATTTCTTTTTTCAATCGATTATTTTTCCATTTTTCTATAATCTGCTTTAGCATAGTTTAATTTTTAATTGTCCTACAATATACGAAATTATTTTCATATATCCAAGTCTTTTTTTATTTATTTTAAGTTTAACGATTTTCTATAAGAACCACCTATGTTCCAAAACAATATTTTACCATCAAGTTGTTCTATATTATTGTACAGCCACCAAAACATCTTTCTCTCCCAAAATTCATTTAAATCCCAAACTGAATCCCAATCAAAAACATCATCCATAAAATCATCAAATGCATATTCTGATTTGTAAATGTTAATGTTATTTAAATCACCAGCTTTGTTTTCGTTTAAAATCTTTTTTGTGGATTTAATTGATGACATTGTAACTGTATGTACTTTTCTTTTATTGTTTAAGATATCTTTCCAATCTTTATATTCTAAAAATTCTCTAATCAAACCAGAAGCGGTAACACCACTTCCCATTGATACTACAAGATGGTCGAAATCTTGTTCTTCCAAAACTTGTTTCATTCTATCTTGCATATATGAAACATATACAGGATGATTAAATGCGTACGGAAGTTGTTGATACCCTTCCTTTGATGAAATACTACGCAACTTATTTTCCATAATAGACATCATATTTGGTTTCAAAGGATTTAACTTAGCACCATTACTTTTGATTATTTCCAATAGCTCTGGTGGATAAGTTTTAGAATTAGGATATGAAGATATAAATTCAATTCCATACTCTTTACATAATACAGATAAAACCCAACCTGTCCAACTTCCATAAACTGAAAGATGTGTAAGTGGTTTTGATTTATCAATGTAATCTGATTCTAATATTTTACGAATACCTTCAATCTTTGCCCAACGAGGAAGAGTTGTACCATTTCCAACTAAATCATCTCGTTTGACATGAACTGTCTTTCCTTTTAATTTATATTCTTCTATTGGTGTTAGAACCATAAATTCTTTATTCTATTTAAATGAGCATCTTGTACTCTATCTTCTAAACAACTATCTACTACTAATTTTAAGTTCTCTGCAAACTCAATGTTTACATAACCACCTAATTTACCATGAGAATCCTTTGGTTGATTATATTCCCATGAAGTGTGCTCATAGTATCTGATTTCTTTTCTTTCTAATAATCTTTTTCTACCATCAGTAGTTAACATATCGAAATGTCCATTTCTTAGTTTTTTATTTACTGAGAAATCCAATATTGCTCCATTATCAAAAACTTCTCCACGAGATATAGAAATAATATCTACTTTATTTTTTATCTTAGAAAAGAAAGTTCTATCAAAGTAGTTTTTAGTTCTTTTATTAAAAGGTATTGTAATTACGATAGTTTTACAGAATTTTAAATATCTATCAATTTCTTCTTGAGATGTTTTAGAATTTACAAGATTAAAATTACCTATTTTCTTTTGTAATTCTTTTGATATTGCACCATTACCAAAAATTAATACAGAATCATCTTCTTTAATTTTACTATGAATCCAATTAGCACATGGTTTAGCAGTTGGTGCAGTTGCAACAATACCTATGTTTCTTTTTCTAGCTTCTTCAATATTAACATTATCAATACCATGAGAACGACATATTACCCATTCTAAGTTTTTATAATCAGTAAAGGTTTTTTTACCAACCTTACTAAATTTAACTGAAAGTACCTTTACTTTATCTTTATCTAAAGTTGGTTTTTCAAATGCACCTAAAATGTTAATCGATGGTAATCTCTGCAATACTACCTCGGTTATGTCCGCTTTGTCCTTGAGCAAGCAACTCTCGTATTTCGATATTGTCATTTTTTTCTATAAATAATTGTTCAAATATATCTTCTATTTTCGTTTTCCAAATAGGTTTTTTTAAGAAATCACTATGTGCACCAACTTGGAATGTTTTCTTTGGTCTCCATAAGAGTTCTGTATCTAATGAACCTATTTCTTTTTCAAAGGCCTTTCTTAGAACATATTTCATTCTTTGACCTGTTCCTTCCTTATCATCTCTGTATTTTGTAGGTATTCTTAATCCAAAATCAATAACCTTTTTATTAATAAATGGAGTTCTTAATTCTACCTCACCACCATACATCATTGCTTTATTTGTTCTAATAAGATTACTTTTATGTAAGTTATTAATCAAATTAACTCTCTTTTGATGATACCAAATTGGTTTATGCCAACAGAATCTTTTTACATCACCATATGAAGCAAATATTTCATCAGCTCCCTCTCCACCAAATACAACTTTAAATCCATCTTTTCTTATTTGCCATGCTAATGCAAGTTGTATAACTGCAGGAGATATTTGAGTCCATTTATGAGTTTCAGATGCCCATATTGAATGTATTAATTTTCTTTTTACATCAATTTCATCATAATTAATAACTTTTAAATCAATATCAAATAATTTAGCAGCTAATGTAGCGTAGTATAAATCATCTTTTACTTTTGTTTTTCTACTCTTATTTACATTAACAACATATGCAGTTAATCGTTTTCCTTGTTTTTTTAGTTTCTTAGAAAGTATATAACTGATAATAGTACTATCAATACCTCCACTAAGAATTGTACAAATAGGAACATCTGCAATCATTTCATCATCAACAGCTTCTTCTAATAATCTTTTAAATTCAGATGAATAGTAATCAATTCCTTTATCTTCATTTTCATATAAACTAAACTCTTCTTCGGTTCTTGGATAATATCCTGTTAAGTGTTTTTTATCAAATGGTGATGGTTTAAAATCAAACCAAACTGTTTCTGATTTTTTATATCCTTCTAATGTTTTATCTGATTCAAAGGTTATCAAAGTACCTGGTTCAACTATTTTTATCTTTTCCTCTGCTTTATATTTTGAATTAAAACGAGAACCTTTATCAATGTGAAAATATTTTAAATCATCCATTGATTCAGTTAATCCCTTTACTTCACTTGAAAATACAAAACCAATATTATCATAGTAATAATAAAAAGGCAATCTACCCATAAAATCTCTACCAAGAATTGTTTTATCTTCTTTTTTATCATATAAAGCAAATGAAAACATTCCCTCTATTTCATTCATTATTGACTCAAGATTATCTATATTATCAATTAGAATATAAAGTAATAACTCAGTATCAGATTTTTCTGTTGTAAAATTATATTTTGACCTAAGTTTTTTATCAAACTTTTTAAATGTTGATTTCCATAATTCACCATTGAAAGCAATCCAATATCTTTCATCTTCTGATGGTATTGGTTGGCCTGCTGCTTTTGATAAATCTTGAATAGATAATCGGTTATGAGATAACTTCATATTATTCTTAAATGATATTATAGTATTCCCATCAGTACCACGATGCATCATAGAAGTAAGTCCATTCTTCATGTCATCGTTGTTCTTAAAGAGATTACCTCCTAAGATTCCACACATACGTTATTTTTGTTTAAGTTCTATATCTCTTTCGATTGTAGTACTCATATGGTCTGCCCAATGAAGAATATATTGAATATTACTTTTTAGATATTTTGATACATCAAATACTTTATAGTATTTTACGTTATCTTCATCATACATACCATCAGTAAGTTTGATTCCAAAATATTCATTTTCTGCATAAGTTATACCATACTTTTGAAGTAAGAAAAATGTTCTATCAGTATGTGTTAAATAAGATAACTCTGTATTTCTTTTGTAAGTTTCTCCTCGATTCTTAACATGCCAGTCGCTATCATTAGTTAAATAATGTAGTTTACCCTTATCACCAAGTTTACCTAAATCGTGATGGAATGCAGCGAATAATAATTCTTCTTGTGTAAAATCTATAATTCCACCAGCTTCTTTGTAGAGTTTCATCATACGAAGTGAGTTTCTCGCCACATTCATAACATGGTCTATATAACCACCTTCGTAAGCATTGTGATAGTTTATGTTTCCACTCGCTGGAGATAACATTAGGTTTGGTCCTAATTCTTCCATTGAGTACATATGGAGTAATTTTTCTAATCGTTCTCCATCAAACGATTTCTTTAACGCCTCAAGAAACTTGTTATAG
>Ga0206677_10002003_pt1 | contig 18483 bp, 14 predicted proteins | sample M130m12015metaG_FD_155475 | JGI IMG/M metagenome (GOLD analysis project Ga0206677, IMG submission 155475) | Ammonia-oxidizing marine archaeal communities from Monterey Bay, California, United States - M1 30m 12015 | ecosystem: Environmental > Aquatic > Marine > Intertidal zone | place: USA...
TAAGAAACCTTAGTTAATAGGAACTTCGATGACTTGAAGGATCCGGTAATTGGTTGGATTGAATACGTAAACTACAACGGCTGCATTAGATTGCACCCAATCCGTATTCCATGCAATAGAGTAGTTGCCAGATAAAGTATCACCAGGAAGCATTGGGCTCGTACCGAAACTTTCTCCCCAGGTATCGGTCATATAATCACGTAAAACGTTCATATGCACATAATTCGAATCACGGGTATCATCTGGCATCAGTTGTGGGCTCACGATATTAATCTCCTTAATGAGAACAGCAATGTTCAGATCATGCAGTAGTCCCATTTGAGGTAATCCTTGGGCACTAACTTCGAGGTTGCCGTTATTCACACTGGCTGAAGCTTCGAGTGCGATTCGCAGTGTGGAGTCAACAGCTTCTGCGCTTAAAGTAGGCCAGTTACTGTACGCAGACCAATGTCCATTCCCCGACGCCGTCCAATTCTCGCGATTTACCATCCCCACAGGAAGGAAGTTGGTACCGAAAAAATTCTGGATAGCTTTTCCTTCAGGTGTAGTAAAGTCAGCAGGGTAATCCGCATTGGTGTTTGTGAAGTTTCCAGGGCCCGCATGTATGGCAAGTCCAATGATTCTTGAGCCGTAGGCATCTACTAATGCTTCAATAGCTTTTGAGGCCTTGGGACAGTTCTTACAACGGTGGCCAGTAAAATCTTCGATGAGTACATTGCGTTGCTGCTGCGTACTGGTCGTATCCTGAATGTTTCCCTTGAACGGTTGGTCAATAACATCGCATGACGGTGTCATGAAGATCAAAGTGATAATGCCGATTGAAAGTAGGAGTTGCTTCATGTCTTAGAAACTTGTGGTTAGGGAGAAACTCACACCATTCGATGGTGGAACGACACGACATACCCCTCCAACGCAAAAGATACCACGTTGTTGACGGCCGTAAGAAAGTTGGAATCGGCTCGTGCCTTCCGTGTAAACCACACTAGCGAGCGGGTAGTGAAGCTGTTGATCCGGGTCGGGATTCCCGTAGTTGTAGATGTCTTGAACGCTAAAAAACCAATGTGGTGCAATACTGTATTCCACTAGCGCCATAGCCATACTGCCTCGATCGTCTTGTGTGGAGAGCAATTGAAATTCATTGCGCAGATAGTGTTTCGATTTCACCCGGTATAAGGTTTCAAAAACGATCACATCTGCATCCATGGTTTTTATGTTCTCGGGGTTTGAAAGCATGGGTTCGTCACCTAACCCATCCTCAAGGACACTGCGGTTGTAGTGCAAGTTTAAATAGGTGAAGTTGTACTTGAAAGATCTATTGACCTTCTTACTGATTTTAAAGTTCAAGTCGTGAAAATAGGGAATAGTTCCACGGTCCATAGGATCACTGTAATAACCTTGTAAAGTTCGAAGAGTGTCATTAGAAGACGCCACATAATCTTTATCGATACTTTGAACGGCGCTGTAATTAATGCTTACAAGCGTCCCATATTTCCCGCCGAGTTTAGATTTGCGTTTGAATCTATAATTAGCTTCCAATTGGATGCCTTCTTCGCCATTAATTTGCGTCGCATATTGGTACAATGCCGGTAAAGCATAGGTATGAACCTCGGTTGTTGGGCTCAGGTAGTTCACCAACATGTCGATGGTACTTCCGTTGCGGTCACTTCTAAAACTCATGTTATCTATGCGCTTCACACCAGCAATCACGCCGAGTCCATTTTTACTGTAACTAAGATTGGCTATAAAACCGTTGCCATCTTTGTATATGTAACCATTATCGGCACTTGGATCGTTGGCTTTATAGGCGAATTCGGTATTTAAAACCCAGGGACCCTTCATTAATTGGGAACGAACACCTCCTGCAGCTACATTTTCGGGCAGCACTAAAAACGGATCGTTTGCACGTTGGTATTTACTCATGTAGCTGGCTCCGATTGTCCAACGAAGACCCAGCGAGTCGAGCGCATGCCAACGTTCGCTTAAATTGACTTCAGCATCTACACCTCTTAAAAGACCTGGGCTTTTTTCAAAATAGAAACGTTGTCTTCCCAGAACTCCCTTGAGGTATACACCTTTCGCAATATTCGCTTTGACGCGCACCCCATCCATTGCATTATCATAGCCTAACCCTCGCTCCTCGTAGGAGCGGAATACCATGCCAGATCCGAACTGCTCGTAAAAACTTCCTACAGTGACATCTAGGTTATCCTGTTTAAACTGTAAGTAGCGATAAGTAATGCCTTCACCGCGATATCCCTCAGGGAAACCCAGCATAACATTCTGATAATTTTCATAACGCAATCCTCCTGAAAAATCACCGTCGGTGTAGACGAAATTTGCGTAGCCCTGACCCAGAAAACGTTCATCTGGATAAAACTCACCAGAAGGATCAATCCCTTCATCTCGAAGGTACCATTGGCCGTCTAACTGGAAATTCCCATGCAATTGGCCGCCGTAAGAATCTTGTGCTATAGCTGCACCAGGCAAAAGGAGCAGCGTAAGTAGGCGTCTGGCTAATCCGTTCATTTGTATCAATGTTCAACCGATTCTCCGCGAGCCACTTTAGCAACAACTTCGGCGAGGTTTTCTTCATCTCCAGGTGAATAGCCGCTGTGCTTCCAAACGACTTCACCATCCATATTCAATACTAAGGTGAAAGGCACATTAACAATACCTAGATTGCGCTTTAGGTCTTGGTTTTCATCTAAAAGAACGGTGTATTCCCATCCTTGACCTTGCACCATAGGCGCTACGCGTGATGAGTTTCTCGTATCGTCAATACTCACTGCTAAAACTTTGGCTCCAAATTCCTCTTCGAGGTCGATCGCGTAATCTGCAAATGCAGTTAATTCCTTTATGCAAGGCTTACACCAAGTTGCCCAGAAACCAATTACGGTGGGCCCTTCTGTGCTGATTTGGTCTTTAATATCGACGAGTCTTCCGTCTAGGGTTTTGAGCGTTGTACTGGGCAATTGTTGTGCCTGCATTCCTATTGTAAGGAGCGTGGCAGCGAGTGCTGCGAATAGGTTTTTCATCTAGAGCGATTTAATCAAAAAAAACGGGGGACCGAAGTCCCCCGTAAAAATAGCAATTTTTTAAGTCTTAGTGCGCAATGTTCAAGCGTAAGGTCTTGCTAACGCCATTCACATTTACATTCACAAAGTATAAACCTGCACTCAAGGCGCTAGTTTCTAGGTTGATTTTCTGCGTACCTGCATCAAGCGTTTGCGCATCTGTGAATACGGTTTGACCCATTGCGTTCACAACATTGATTGCAACATCTGCGCGATCCATCAAGTCAATTTCCACTCCTGCAATATCGTTTGCCGGGTTAGGGTAAACTGCGATATAACGCGCGAAATTGTCCATTTCGTTTACACTCGACGTAGTGTACTCTGCATATGCTGCTTGCAATACTTCACCCGTAGTGTTGTCTTGCAACCATACAATGATGTCCATATTGCTTGTTCCCACCCAGAAGTCAAATGAACCTTGTGCAGGTGCACTATTGACAGAGATAGTTGAGTTAGCATAATGTGTGTAGGTGTTTCCAGCAGTCATCGACCCCATGGCTTTTCCATTTTCACCATCCATAAATTTACGGAACACGTGGTAAAAGGTAGTTTCACCGTTGGTCTGAACATTGTGACCAATTTCTTTTTCAATCATTGCCATGTGTAACACGTTATTTGAACCTAGATTACCTAGAGCTTCAACTTCTACATCACATTGAATGTAATTACCAGTAAAGCTCCATTCAGCCGACATTTCAGCAAGCGCAGGAATAGCGGTTACAGCATCGATGTTTGCTTGGCTTGTAGCGATGTTCGAACCTGAATAAACAACATCTGGGACACCAGAAATACCGTATGCACTACGACGTGATAAAGCCTCAGCATTGTAGGCAGGGTCGTTCCCTGGCGAAGGCCAGTTCATTTGGTACTTCACTGAAACTAATTGCGTACCTGCAGTATTTACGTCGTTATCGTCTAGTAACTGCTTGTATGTTGGGTTGAAACTAGCACAAGGCCCACACGTAGATGAAGTGAACTCTTCCGCAAGTACTACGCGGTCAGCAGTAGCTGTAACCACTTCGATAGTCGCAGTAAACATGTCGTTACCTGTGTTTTGGTCGTTTCCTCCGTTCAAAGATGAAGCCCAAACATCTACGGTGTAGTTACCTGTAGTACTAGGGTTCCAGCTCGTACCGTGAGAATACGTGTACGTTTGGTACGGTGCAATACTCAAGCCTGTTAATGATTCAGTAACCGTAGTTCCGTTATTGATTTTATAATTCAAATCCATTGAAGTAATGGTTGTTCCACCGTAGTTGGTGATCGAACCTTCAATAGTGTAAGGTGCATTGTTTAAACCAACCGTGCTGAACATATCTAAAGACTCAGTTGCTAAGTCAAAGTTGTAAGGCGCAAAGATTGAGAAATCATCAATTCCCAAACCGTAGAGCCAACCGCCGGCGTCTTGGTAGTTGAAAGCAAACTGAACGTTGCTGTTACCACAAGCAGCGCTAATATCGATCCACTGTGAAGTCCAATCAGCACCTGGAGTAAGGTCTGCCAAAGAAGTCCAAGATGTACCTCCGTTTGTGGTGTACAAGAATTCGGCAGCTTCTGTTGATCCGTTATAGGTTGCACCGAAATAGAAACTTTTAAATGTTGCGTGCAGAACAGAATAATTGCTAAGGTTAATTGTGTCGGTGATAAGGTATTCGTCTGACTTATCACAGTTACAATCGTCGTCGTTTGTTCCAACGATGTTTGATCCTGGATCCGTTATGGTAAAGTACTGAGAGCTCATTGAAGATGCCGATCCTGCTTGGAATCCGCCATCAGTTGCGCTAGTAGTTTGAGTCCAGCCTGTAGGGATGCCGGAGTTAAAGTCCCACGATTGAATCGTGCTCTGGCCTTGTGCGAAAGCTACAGCGGTAGCAAACAAGGCGGTGAAGGTGAGTAGTGTTTTTTTCATGCATTTCTGTTTTTGAAGTCCGAAATTTAATAAAAAGAAGGTTATAAAATGAACTCATTGGTCTGAAAGACATTGTTTATATTTGAAGGCTAATAAAATACCCCCAATATGAAAAGAATTGCCTTCCTTTTATTCATCGCAATGAGTACTACTACCTATGCACAGTCATTAATGGTAGTGGAGCAGGATACAGTGGTTGAAGTTAATTCGACGTCTGTAGCCGATTACGGATTCCATATAAAGATCAAAAATACCGGTACTGAAGACCTAGAGGTTAAGGTACGCCGCGCATATGCGAATCCTACTTGTGCTTATGATAGCGGTTATTTTTGTTGGGACTTCTGCTACGGCTCGGACATTGACAATTCTGTTGGTCATGTGGCGGTTGACGCAGGAATGGAAAGAAACGATTTCAGTGGACATGTGTATTCACCGTCCACGAGTGCGACATGTACTGATTCTACGCGCTATGTATTCTACAGCGGAAAAGATGTAACTGACAGTTTAAGTGTCTGGGTAACTATTGCTGCTGGCCCAACCATGGGTACAGTGTCTTTACAAGTAAGTGAAAGTAGATTATATCCTAATCCAGCTAAAAACAGTGTAACCATCGAGGTACAACATTACAGTGAACTTGCTATATACAATGCTCTAGGCGCTTTAGTAAAAAGAGAAGCGCTTCGGCCGGGAACAAATACTGTCGCTCTGCATGATTTAAGCAATGGAGTTTACCTCTATTCATTCGACGGCGGGACGTATAAAAAACTCATAGTCAGTCATTAAGAAATAGCACAAAGAATCGCCGCGCAAATTGCGCGGCTTTTTTCGTTTAATACACACGATAACTAGGAATCAAACGTTAGTTATTGGTTCAATCGGTTTAGACCATGATTTACTACGTAAAAGGAGCATTTGTATTGAAGTCAGCTACTCAGGTAGTGGTAGACTGCGCAGGTGTGGGATATGATGTGCAGATTTCACTAAATACCTATGCAGATGTAGAGCCCCTATCTGAGGGCTTATTGTATACCTATCATTTAGTCCGTGAAGATGCACAAATGCTTTTTGGATTTAGTACGCAACGAGAAAAGGCACTTTTTGAATTATTAATTAGTGTTAGTGGCGTCGGCGCGAATACCGCACGTGTCATTTTGAGTTCATTGAGCCCTACAGAAGTAGAGCAAGCCATTATTAGTGAAGACATACCTACGCTACAAGGGGTAAAAGGTATAGGTGCTAAAACTGCACAAAGAATTGTGATTGACCTCAAGGATAAAGTGGTTAAGTCTGCAGCAGGTTTAGATGCAAGCGGACCGGTTGCGAAGAGCGGTGCTCGTGCAGAGGCCCATTCGGCGCTTACTACTTTAGGCATTAGCGCGAAGCAAGCAGAAACGGTATTGAACAAACTGTTGAAACAAAACCCAGGGGCGCCAACGGAAGAATTGGTTCGTCAAGCCCTTCAAATGCTATAAATGACGCGTAATTTGTTAAAAACATATGGCTGGCTTTTGCTGGTCGCGTTACTTAGCAGTCCGCAGCAACTCTTCGGTCAAAATGACGGGGGAAGTACAGATACGACTCAAAATTCGGGCAGTATCACTTTGCCTGAGCCTTCCAACTTTCAGCGTGAAATTATTTACGATCCCATCTCAGGGAACTACCTGGTCTACAAACGCATTGGGGATTTGCTACTGCCCGTTCCTGAAGTTTGGACAACAGATCAATACCGTCAATGGATGTATAACCAGGCGGAAAATGACTATTTCAATTCCAAAAGTACCGCGTTCAATGCAAGTGGAGACGATCCTCGTGATAACGCAGGATTGATTCCTCAGATTCAAACCGGAAACGAAGCTTTAGGACAAGTTTTTGGAAGTGATTTGGTCGAAATCCGTCCACAAGGAATGGCGGAAATTCGTTTTGGTGGAAAATACCAATACGTAGAAAATCCAGGCATTCCAGTGCGAAATCAAAAGACTTTTGCCTTTGATTTTGGGCAGCGCATTCAAATGAATGTGAAGGGTAAAATTGGCGATCGACTGGAATTGGGTGTGAATTACGATACCGAAGCAACGTTTGCATTCGATAATAAAATGAAATTGGACTTTGAAGGGGAGGAAGACGACATTGTGAAACGCCTAGAAATGGGTAATATCAATCTTCCTTTGAATAGTTCGCTCATTACCGGCGCCCAGAGTTTGTTTGGATTAAAGGGCCAGTTCCAGTTTGGGAATACCATGGTCACTACCGTTTTTTCGGAGCAACGTTCGCAAAGCGAAAGTATCAACGTACAAGGCGGTGGAACGACGACTGAATTTATGATTCAAGGCGATCAATACGAGGCCAATCGTCATTATTTCTTAAGTCAATTTTTTAGAAATCATTACGAGGAATATTTACAAGATATGCCCCTAATCACCTCACCTGTGCAGATTACGAAGGTGGAGGTATGGGTGACGAATGAGCGCAGTTCCACGGTAAATTTGAGAAATATTGTTGCTTTTATGGACTTGGGTGCTGATAAGCGCTACGCATATCGCAATGACTCATTGAACTTGCCCGGTATTAGTATTTTTCCAGGGTCAAATACGAACATTGAAGGGTTTCCCAATAATGCGAACAACCAGCTGGATCCACTGGCTTTGGAAAGTGCTATTCCGGGGGTGCGTGATATCTCACTAGCGAATCAAGATTTGAGTTCCGCTGGTTTCTTGGAGGCTAAAGAGTATGTAGAATTGGCCAATGCTCGAAAACTAGAGCCCAATCAATACAACGTGCATCCACAGCTTGGGTACATCACTTTAAATCAATCGCTCAATCAAGATGAGGTATTGGCGGTGGCTTTTCAATATACTGCCGCAGGTCGCACGTATCAGGTTGGTGAATTCTCTAACGATGGAGTGACTCCGCCGAAAACATTGATTTTAAAGTTGCTCAAAAGTACTGTACTGGATGTGCGTATGCCGACCTGGGATTTAATGATGAAGAACATCTATGCGCTTAACGCATACCAATTGGACCGTGAAGACTTCTACATGGACATCTTGTACATGAACGATGAGACGGGGGTGCCCATTCCATTCCTGCCGGACGGCAATTTGAGTGATACACTGCTCATAGGTGTGATGGAACTGGATAAGCTCAATACCAACAATGATCCCTACCCAGATGGGATTTTCGATTTTGTCCAGGGCGTAACGATTGATAAACAACGTGGTAAGGTTATTTTTCCGGTGGTAGAACCCTTTGGTAGTAATCTTGAGCGGAAGTTGGATACGGAGCAGGCACGTAATAAGTACGTGTACAGTGCACTTTACGACAGTACGCGCTTTCGTGCGCAAGAGCAAACGCAGAAAAACAAATTCATTTTACGCGGTCAGTACAAAAGTGCCTCTGGGTCCGAAATTAGTTTGGGAGCCTTCAATATCCCGCAGGGTTCGGTTACGGTGACCGCAGGAGGTCGAACTTTAGTGGAAAATCAAGATTATACTGTTGACTATTCGCTTGGACGCGTTCGTATCATCAATGAAGGGGTCTTGAATTCCGGTTCACCTATTAAGGTTGGGTTCGAGAACAACACCATGTTCAATGTACAGACGAAAACATTCTACGGAACGACTATCGACCATAAAGTAAATGACAAGCTGAATATTGGTGGTACATGGCTGCATTTGACAGAACGCCCGCTAACGCAAAAAGTAAATATTGGCGACGAACCCATTTCGAATACCATTTGGGGTATGAATACGAATTACAATTCCGAGGCGCCGTATTTGACTCGATTTGTGGACGCATTGCCTTTTATTGAGACCAAAGAAAAATCACAATTGCAATTCCGCGGTGAATTTGCCCATCTCATTCCCGGATCGCCCAGAGGTATTCGTATTACAGGGGCGGAAACGACCTACCTCGATGATTTTGAAAGTTCGCAAACGACTATTGACCTACGCAGCTTAAATGCTTGGAACCTTGCTTCCACTCCCGGAAAACAGGCAGATTTGTTCCCGGAAAGCGAGCTAAACAATGATTTGGCTTACGGATACAATCGTGCAAAACTCGCGTGGTACATCATTGATCCTTCGTTATACACGGGTGGTTCAAGTGTCCCTGACAACATCCGTAACGATCCGGAAATCACTTCTGACCAACGAATGCGTGAGGTTTTGGTAAAAGAGGTATTTCCAAATTACAGCCTGAGCACGAATGAAGCCCGCAACTTAGCAATGTTCGATCTCGCGTATTACCCAAATGAGCGTGGCCCTTACAACTACGAAGTGGAAGGACAATCTGGAATCAGCGCTGGTATGGATGCTGATGGATTTCTAAACGACCCAGCCTCGCGATGGGGCGGTATTATGCGTCCTCTTCAGATCAACAATTTTGAGGAACAGAATATTGAATTCATCCAATTTTGGGTGATGGATCCGTTCTACGATAATCCCAATGCGCCGGACGGTGGTGACATCTATTTCAATCTGGGAAGCGTAAGTGAAGACATACTCAAAGACGGTCGTCAGAGTTTCGAGAACGGAATTCCGGCGGATGGCGATAAGAGTGGAATGGATAGCACGCAGTGGGGACTCTTGAGTGAGATTCAGCCCATCACGGAATTTTTCGATAATGCCACTGGTGCACGCGAAGCGCAGGATGTTGGGTTCGATGCGCTCGATGATAGCGAAGAGCGCGCTTGGGCACCCATCGGCACAGGTAACTATTTACAGCGTATCGCCGCTGCCTACGGAACGACGTCGAACGCCTATGTTCGTGCCTATCCAGATCCTAGTGCGGACAACTTCGTGTTCTATAGAGGTGACAGTTTAGACAATGCAGCGGCAGATATAATGAAGCGCTATAAAAACTTTAACGGGGTCCAGGGCAACAGTGCAACTGAAACCATCAATGGCGCTCCTGCATCTGCAACAAATGTCCCGGATAAAGAAGATGCCAACCGCGATCAAACGCTGAGCAAGACAGAGAGTTATTTCCAATACCGCATTAGCATGCGTCCTGAGGATTTAGAGGTGGGTAAAAATAACGTCGCAGATATTTTTGAAACGCAAAGTCACGATCTTCCCAACGGAATAAGCCGTCCAACGCGTTGGATCCAATTCAAAATTCCAGTATTTAAGCCTGAAAAGAAGGTAGGTGGAATTCAGGATTTCCGCTCGATTCGTTTCCTCCGTATGTTCTTGACAGAATTTGAGGATCCATTAGTAATGCGCTTCGCGAAGCTTGAATTGGTTCGTGGTGAATGGCGCCGATTCCCTTTCAACCTCGATGATGTTCGCGAAAACGTTCCTGTGGATGAAGACGACGAGACCAACTTCAACGTAAATGCGGTTAACCTCGAAGAGAACGGTGGTCGAGTGCCTATTCCTTATGTATTGCCACCAGATATTGAGCGCCAACTAGTTTACGGTGGAACTCAAATCATCCAGCAAAATGAGCAAAGTATGTCGCTCGAAATTTGTGGATTAGAAGATGGAGATGCCCGTGCAGTTTTCCGGAATTTTAACTTTGATATGCGGATGTACAAACGTTTACGCATGTTCGTTCACGCAGAGGCGGCCGGTGATTTTGAAGACTTGAACGATGGTGATTTAAGCATTTTTGTTCGACTCGGTTCCGATTACAACGGCAACTTCTACGAATACGAAGTTCCATTAAAAGTCACGCCATGGGGCGAGCTGATTCCCGAAGATATTTGGCCTCAAGACAACAATATCGACGTGTCGTTTGAAGACCTCAAAACCTTAAAACTTACCCGCAATACGGCGATGGAAACGGATCCCACGCTTAGCTTAAGTAATAAATACACGGTTACGACCCCCGATGGTAAACGACTCAGTGTAGTTGGTTCGCCGAACTTAGGAAACATACGTACCTTGTTAATAGGGGTGCGAAATCCTAAAAAAAGGACAGCAACGGACGGCGACGATGGTCTGTCTAAATGTGCAGAAATATGGGTGAATGAATTGCGCCTGAGTGATTTTGATAACCGCGGCGGTTGGGCGGCAACGGCAACGGCAAGTGCAAAGTTGGCCGATTTTGCTAATGTTAATGTAACCGGGATGTATTCGACCATTGGCTTCGGCTCCATCGATCAAACCGTGAATGAACGAAATAAATTCGAGGAACGCTCTTACGGGGTTCAGACGAACGTCAACCTCGATAAAGTACTGCCTAAGGAGGCTGGTGTTAAAGTGCCGATGTTCTTCAGTTTTTCCGAGAGCTTCAAAAGCCCCCAATTCAATCCGCTTGACCCGGACATCGGTTTTAAAAGTGCATTGGCTAACGTTTCTGACCAGGAAGATCGTGATAGTATCCGTTTTGCAGGTCAGGAATACAACATGCAGAAGAGTTTGAATTTCACCAACGTACGAAAAGAAAAAGGCAGTGGCGGTGCCGCGCCTGGGCCGCGAGGTCCTGGTCCTCAATCGATGGGCCCAAAAGGAAAGGAACCCAAAGCCAATGGCGAAAAGGGCGGAAAAGAAGCACGACCAAAAATAAATTGGGCCAATTCTCCGTTTGCCATCAGTAATTTCAACACCTCCTACGCTTACACTGAAAGTGAGAAGCGCACCATAAATATTGTTCAAGATCAACGATTCATGCATTTGGCTTCGTTGAATTATAGTTACCAAACGCGTCCGCAGAACGTTGCCCCGTTCAAGAATTTGGTGAAAAACAAGCAATTGTCTCTTATTCGCGATTTCAACTTCTATTATTTACCGTCGAAAGTAAGTATGCGAACGGAAGTACGACGTCAAGTGAATTTGATGCAGATGCGCAATACGTTTGATCCGTCCATTAAGCTGCCAGTTACCTACAATAAGGAACTGACCACGAAGCGGATGTATGACATTGCCTATGATTTGAGTAAGGGGTTGAAGCTTGACTATAATGCCACAGCGCAGAGCCGTGTTGATGAATTGCCTGGTGATCCGAAAACTCAAGCCAACAGAGATACCATTACTCAAGGATTAGCGACGCTAGGACGTCCTACACAATTTCACCAGACTTTTAATTTGAACTGGCAAATCCCATTGAACAAACTCCCGTTCATGGACTTCACTTCAACGTCGTTGCGCTACACTGCAAATTATGATTGGACGTCGAATTCAACTGCTGCATTGAATCCGAAAATGCGCCCGGAATTATATTACGGTAATCGAATTCAAAATTCCAATTCTATTCAATTTAATGGAAATGCCAATTTTGTGAACTTCTATAATCAGATTCCATTTCTTCGCAAAGCCAATCAAGGCGCACGTCCTACGCCTCAGTCGCGTCGTCGCGGAGCGCCTCCTAAGCGTGGGGCACAGGGAAAAGAGGATAAAGGCAAAAAAGAAGGGGAAGACGAGAAGAAAGAAAAGAAAGATTCAAAAATACTTTTAGGAACGGCTCGTGTAGCAATGATGATTCGTAGTGCATCTCTAACCTATTCGCAAACCAATGGAACGCTTTTACCAGGGATTATAACAAATCCAGTAAGTTTTGGAATGGACCCGAGTAGCCTGTTCGCGCCCGGTGTGGATTTTGTCTTCGGTGCACAAAGCGCTGTGGCAGAACGTGCAGCTGAGAATAATTGGTTAACGAGAAACACAAAACAGCCCAACCAATTCCAGAAGACGTTTACTGAAAATCTAAATTTCCGTGCTGTCGTTGAACCTTGGCAGGACATTCGTCTACAAATTACAGCTACGCGCGTTGCAGGTTTAAACAGTAGTTCGATCTACCGTTACCATGATCCATTGCAAGACACCACGCTGGGCTTGTCGGAAGGCTATTACCATTTTAATCCGATGGATATGGGGAACTACAGTGTTTCCTTCCTCTCTATTGGGAGTGCTTTTGAGCCGCTTGACAGTTCGTCGTTTTCTCAGGTTTATGAAACGTTCCTCGATCATCGTAATGTGGTTTCACAGCGCTTGGCTTTTGCCCGTAATCAAACGGACCCAGCCTATGTGCCTAGTTTTATTTCGGGCGCTCAGGATACGACTGGAACACGAGAAGGATACGACGGCTACAGTTACAACAGTGCCGATGTTTTAATTCCAGCTTTCTTAGCAGCGTACAGCGGACGGGATCCTTCGGAGGTAGAATTGAATGGAAGGCCGACGATGCCGATGCCGAATTGGACCTTAAACTTTAATGGATTGATGAACATTCCATGGTTTAAAAAGAACTTTCAGAGTTTCACCTTGACGCATACCTACAAGAGCTTATATACCGTTAATTCATACCAAAGCAACATGCTCTTGCAGCAACGTATTCAGAATGGGGAACCGCCAAACAACATTCGCAATTCGAACGGAGATTTTCTTCCTGATTTCCAAATCTCTCAGATCAGTATTGCAGAAAACTTTGGCCCCTTCGTAGGAATCAATATGCGAATGAAGAATCAGGCGAGTTTGCGTTTAGACATTAAGCGCAATCGCCAGTTAAACCTATCATTGGTTAACAACCAGATGACGGATACCAAAGGGTATGAGTTCGTGTTGGGTACAGGATACATAATTAAAGATGTTAGCTTTAATGTAATCTCAGACGGTAGAACTCAAAAAATTACGTCGAACCTCGATTTAAAATTGGATTTCAGCTTGCGCGACAACCAAACGGTAATCCGTCGGATTCAAGAAGGCTTAGACCAGGTGACTGCAGGACAAAGAATTTGGTCATTGAAAGCGAGTGCGGATTACATGCTTTCTCCTAAGTTGACGGCCCGTCTATATTACGATCAAACCGTGAGTAAATTCAAAACCTCTAATGCCTTCCCGACGCTCAATACAAATGCAGGAATTGCCTTCAGATTTAATCTTGGCAAATAGGTGTGGAAGAAATTAAAATAGAACTTACATTTGAAAAAAATTAAAAGCACATGCAGTTTCCGGATAACTTAAAGTATTCAAAGGACCACGAGTGGGTACGCGTTGAGGGCGATGAGGCCTATGTAGGAATTACCGAATTCGCCGCAGGTGAGCTTGGTGATATTGTCTTTGTCGATGTTGATACAGAAGGTGAGTCATTAGACAAAGATGAAGTCTTTGGTAGTGTAGAAGCAGTAAAGACTGTATCTGATCTATTTCTTCCTGTTAGTGGCGAGGTTCTTGAATTCAATGAGGGTCTTGAAGATGCTCCAGAAGCTGTAAACGAAGACCCGTATGGTAAAGGTTGGATGGTCAAGATGAAGATCGCTGATCCGTCTGAATTGGATGGATTAATGGACGCTGCTGCTTACCAAGCAATGCTCGGATAAAGGCATGTTAAATCCCTGGATATATAGAGCCCCTGCCATTGGTTGGGGCTTTCTTATTCTCTACATCTGCCTTGCGCCTGTAGAGGACCTTGATCCAGGCTTCAGCATACAAATCAGTGATAAACTGGTTCATTTCATATTATACTTCTCTTGGGTACTTCTCCTATATTTTGCTTCTTCTCGAGCATACAAGCGTCGCTTATCCCGAAGAAAAATGCTTGCCTATTGGATTGCAGCAGCGTGTGTTGGAGGGGCTGTCGAATTTCTTCAGGGAGCTATGGATTTCGGACGAAATGCAGATTTCATGGACGGTCTTGCGAATACCGCAGGCGCGATGACAGGAATCATTTCAAGTCGCCTCTTTCATAAAATTTTGGAATAGTTTTTGGCTTATAACATACTGAACCCTCTAAATCAGAATGTTATGAGATCTAATTCAAGTAAATCACCGAAAGCCAACCTCGAAAAAAGAAGACCATTGTTTTTCGTTTTTGGCTTAACGACTGCTTTGTTTTTAACCATCGTGGCTTTAGAGTGGAGTTCGCCCGTTCGCGCAATACCGGACTTCGGTTTTGAATTAGCTTCAGCAGAGGAAGTGGACTGGACAATGCCGGTAACAGTTGCACGTTCTGCAGATCTTCCGGCTAAAGCTGAAAAGGCACCGAAAATAAATCCAAACCAGTTTAAAATCATCGACAATAACCTACCCATTATTGATTTGGGTAATGAGTTGTTTTTTACAGGTATTGATGAAGGGCTCGATTTGGTTATTGATCCTGATCCCGTTGATCCTTCTGAGGTGTTTTCATTTGCTCAAGTGGAGAGCATGCCCATATTCCAAGGTTGCGAGGACGCTATTGGTAACGATGCACTGTATCAATGTATGAATGTTCAATTAATGCGCTTTATTGCCCGTGAATTCGAGGTTAGTGAACGTATGATGCAATTTAGCTCTGGTGAAAAAGTCTACGTTGAATTTATCATCGAAAAGAACGGCGATGTTCGCCAAGCGAAGATTATTCGTGGTAGCGACGAGCTCGTCGGTGAGGAGGCCATTCGAGTTGTACAATCATTGCCAGATTTTACCCCGGCGAAGATGAACGGTAAGCCCGTGCGTATGTCGTATATTCTACCCATTAATGTTAAACTACACTAGGATGAAAATGCGTTTTTCTTTGTGTTTAATGGCCTTGGGAATAACCACTCAACTGGTAGGCCAGAACAATTTGGAAGGGGTTCACGTAACTCTTAAAGAAACGGTACCCGTCTTTGAGCATTGTGGACACATCGAAGAAGATGCCCATGCCCAGCAAACGTGTTTTAATCGTTTCATTATGGGGCATATTATGAACGAACTACAATGGCCGGAAGGATTAGAAGAGAATGGCCGCGTATTTGTGAAAGTTCTTTTTGATGCGACGGGAAAAATCACCCATGTGGAAAGCGTTCGTTCCTATGACGACCTTGCCGCAATTGAGGCAGTTCGAGCGATAAAATCGCTCCCTGATCCAGTAGAACCAGCAAAGCAACAGGGAGTGAATTCTAATTACAGCTGTATTATCCCTGTTTCATTCGAGCGATAGACGGGAAAAAACACTAAAAAATTCACCTTGCGCTAACAATACTTTTGGCTATTTTAGCGCCACAATAGTCCACATTCATGAAAACTAGAAAATCAGCTAAAGCGGATGCAGAAAATAAGAAGAGCCTCTTCTTGTTAATCGGTCTTACCGCTTCTCTAGCATTTACTCTATTCTTTTTGGAGCTAAAGTCTTACGAAGACGGTCCAGGTCAGTTGGGTAAAATGTCATATGATGATGATGATGAGATTGCCATTATCACGAATAGAACTCCACCACCGCCACCACCACCGCCACCACCAGCACCGCCGGAGGTTATCCAAATTGTTGAGAACGATTTGGAGATTGAAGAAGTAGAGTTTGAATCTACCGAAACCGATGAGAGCGAAGAAATCGAAATCATCGAAGAAGTGGAAGATGCTGAAGATGAAATTTTCAACTTCGCGGTCGTAGAGAACAAACCCATTTTTCCAGGTTGTGAGAACTTAGCTACAGAAGACGAAAAGTTCATGTGTTTCAATCAAAACATCATGCAGCACATCGGTAAGAAGTTTGAATTCCCAGAACTGGCCCGTCAAATGGGTATTCAAGGAAAGGTTTACATCAACTTCGTGATTGAGAAAAACGGAAAAGTAAGTAACGTTACTATCGCACGTGGTGTTGATAAACTTATCGATGATGAAGCCATTCGAGTAATTAAGCTTTTACCAAAGTTTATACCGGCGAAGCAACGCGGTAAGCCTGTTCGTATGCAGTACACTGTGCCGATCAACGCACGCTTGCAGTAAACAAAGAATCGAAGACAATTATAAATGCCCGGACCTCAAGGTTCGGGCATTTCTATACCTCACAATTTCTGAATTCAATCATTACATCCATGCAACCATTTGAACTTACTACTGAAGCTCGTATCGCAATTCAGGCCTCACTTGACGGCGGTGCTGCAATACTCGAAGTGTACCACAATGAAACCACAGAAGTGGAATTAAAAGGCGATGAGAGTCCATTAACTCAGGCGGATTTACGCAGTAATACAGCAATCATGAAATGGCTCGAGACATCGGAGCACCCCGTTCTTAGTGAGGAAGGCAAGCATTTGTCGTATGATGAAAGAAAGCAATGGTCGACGCTCTGGATTGTTGATCCTTTAGACGGGACAAAAGAGTTTATTAAGCGCAACGGTGAGTTTACAGTAAATGTGGCTTTAGTGGAATCCGGTCGTCCCATCCTTGGAGTGGTTTATGTTCCTGTAACTGGCGAATTGTATCTAGGAGTTAAAGGAGAGGGAGCGATAAAAATGGTAATAGATGCATCAACAACTTTTACCGATGCGCATCTAGAAAGCGCTGTTGCTTTACCTGTGGCAATGGATCGTCCGTTTACAGCCGTAGGTTCTCGTTCACATATGAATGAGGAAACCGAGGCATTTTTAGCGACGTATCGTGCGCAGCATGGTGAGGTTGCAATTCTGAGCAAAGGGTCTTCACTGAAAATGTGCATGGTTGCTGAAGGATTGGCTGATGTATATCCACGCTTTGCACCCACTATGGAGTGGGATACAGCTGCGGGTCAAGCCGTTGTTGAGGCGGCTGGATTTGCTATGCTGCACAAGGAGACGCGCCTTCCCCTGGAGTACAATAAAGAGGACCTATTAAACCCTCATTTTATCGTGCTTTAAAGTTCCTCTAGATAGCGGTCAGTCCTTATCTTTGCCGCCCATGTCGGAAACAACTATACTATCCCCATCAAAACCCTCCTTAATTAAGGAGGCATTGCGCCTCGGAAAACTGCGCTTGAGTACCTCTGTTGTATTCAGTTCTGTTGCAGGTTATTTCCTCGGTATGGAGGAATTTAGTTGGGTGCAATTGCTCTTGCTGATCTTTGGCGGTATTACCGTTGTTGCTGCGTCGAACGCGTATAATCAAATCTACGAGAAGGATAGAGATGCACTGATGAACAGGACCAAAGGACGTCCCCTTCCATTAGGTACACTTACATTGCGAGAAGCGTGGTTTATTGCAACGTTTTTGTTGGTTGTTGGCTTATGGGCTCTATACGTGATTAATCCAATGACGGCTTATTTCGGTGCGCTAAGTGTGGTGCTGTATACATTAGTATATACACCGCTGAAAGCTAAAACGCCACTTGCTGTTTTTGTTGGTGCGATACCTGGTGCTATTCCTTACATGTTGGGTTGGGTTGCAGCTCGTAATGATTTTGACATAGAAACAGGGACATTATTCGCACAGCAATTTTTCTGGCAATTTCCTCACTTTTGGGCTATTGCATGGTTCTCTTATGACGATTACGCGAAAGCAGGTTATTATCTTTTACCGTCAAAATCAAAAGACCGTCCATCACAATTGTATATTATCATCTATACTATTTGGATGATGATGGTAGGTATTCTGCCAGTCTTTGGTATCACGGGCGAGCTTAAACTCAGTTGGATAGGTGCAGCCGCCGTAGGTGCATTAGGGTATTGGGTATTGAATAACGCTATTTTGCTTTTAAAGGATGCAGATGATAAACGTGCACGTAAACTTATGTTGAGTAGTATTGCTTATCTAACAGGTATGCAAATCATTTATATAATTGACCGATTCATTTAAGATGGAAACATTACAAGAACAACGCCGCCGCGCCGCCAAGCCTTTATTG
>Ga0206677_10002004_pt1 | contig 18481 bp, 15 predicted proteins | sample M130m12015metaG_FD_155475 | JGI IMG/M metagenome (GOLD analysis project Ga0206677, IMG submission 155475) | Ammonia-oxidizing marine archaeal communities from Monterey Bay, California, United States - M1 30m 12015 | ecosystem: Environmental > Aquatic > Marine > Intertidal zone | place: USA...
GTGATTTAAAGCCTATGAAACTTGCTGATATTGCTAATATTGTAAATATGGATATCTCAACAATATCAAGAGTAAGTAACTCAAAGTATGTAGAAACACATTTTAGAACTTTTAAGCTAAAAGAGCTATTTTCTGAGGCATATAAAAAAGATGATGGTCAAGTGATTTCTACTAATGAAATCAAGAAGCATTTAAAAGAAATCATTCTAACTGAAGATAAAACTACACCATATAATGACGAGCAACTTGCTGAGTTGTTAGGTAAAGATAATTATCATATTGCAAGGAGAACTGTTGCAAAATACAGAGAGCAACTAGGAATTAAAATAGCTAAATTGAGAAGAGAATTATAATGAGACTATCAAAATTAATCTCTATAATTCTGCATCCAATATTTATGCCAATTTTAGCACTTTACTTAAGTTTGAGACAAGTCCCTTCAATTGGGTTTGCTATTACTAATTATCAAAATTATATTTATTTGGTTTTGATTTTTAGTACAGTTATACTGCCATTAATTAGTATCTTTTTTCTTATTAAAAGTGGGAAAGTTTCATCATTAGAAATGAGTAATCATAAAGAGCGTTCCGTCCCGCTTTTCAGGACAGCTCTTTGGATGGGATTAGGTTATTATACAATAGAAAATATACTTGTATTCTCACCAATTATAAAGGCTGAATTAATAGGTGCTATTTCAATAATTTTAATTGCTTCAATAATTTCAAAATATTGGAAGATAAGTCTGCATTTATTAGGAATTGGGGGATTAGTTGGTGTGCTTATTGCTCTTGAGATTATATATGGGAATTTACAACATATAATAATCATATTTATACTTCTTTCAGGAGTTTTAGTAATGGCAAGAATTAAAGAAAAAGCACATAATTACCCACAAGTATATATTGGATTTTTAGGAGGGTTAAGTGTTGAATTATTAATAATGCTAATCTTTTAATATAACCTTCACAATCTCTATTTTTCTTTCCTTAATAGCCTCTAAGCTATAAATTGAATTCTTAATATCATGAGGGTTATCACTAGTATTTTCAGAAACCTTACTCTCGCCTAAAGGAAGCTCAACAATAGAAAGTTGACCAGTTTTGAGATATTTTGAAAGCACGGTATTGTGATAAGTTGAAATATAATTAATCACACTTTTAATCCTTCTTTGTGATAGATTAATATTATATTCAAACTTGTGAAGCGGACTTGCAAAGCCTCTAATTTGCAATTCAATTTTTTTACCACCGTATAACTCTAGCGACAACATACCTAATAGATTTATTAATCTGTTGTAGTTAGGTTTTAATGTGGTTTCAAAGAAATTGTTCAAACTATCATTTTGATTTTTGTATTCATCTACCAACTTAAAATATGAAACATACGAATCTTTATAAGTTTGATTTGTTGTAGTTTTCATTGTGCAACAATCTGGTTCATCATTATGAAAATACAATTCTAATGGCTCAAAATCAAACCAATTAACTTCTGGAGGAATAGTGTCAATTTCAATAATCTCAAAAGAAAAAATATCATTACAGCAAAACTCTGTACTTTCATATTTTGCACCCTTTCTGTTGGATGAAAAATAACCAGTATTTTCATTAAAGAAAGTCAAATACATCTCATCTTCTTTAGTGTTGAATTGTTTTATATTTTCAGCAAATTTCCATAGGTTTAATTTACCTTTTGATTTGTAAATATCAAAACCACCCAATCCTTTTTTTCTATTTGATGAAAAATAAAGTTGGGTTTCAAAATGATTATAGAAAGGTGTAATCTCGTCTGCCGAACTATTAATTCTAGAGCCCGCATTAATTGGAACGCCAAAGTTTCCATTTATATCAATTACACTTAGCCAAATATCTAACCCTCCAAATCCACCCTCTCTATCAGAAACAAAGTAAATAACATTTTGATTATTATGGGACGTAATATGGGATTGAATATTCTTTTTTCCTAGTTTTTCTAGGGCTTCAATTTTTATAAATCTCCCATTAACTAAACTTACTAACTGACAATTATTCTGAACATCACAAAGAGTAAAGGCAATAATATCATCATTTAAAAAACTTATATCACCGGTATCAAAAAGTTCAGAATTATATTTGGAATATTTTCCTTTTCCCCATTTTTTGTTCCTTTTTGTTGTGAAGTAAATTGATGATTGATAACTCCCCTCATCTTGAATTGAAGTATAAAAAGCTAAAGTATCATTGATTTGAATAAAGTTAAGTTCTGCCCCAAATGTATTTACATGGCCATCTAATGGTTCAATTTTAAAATCCTGTTGAGCAAGAAGACTAAGCGGTAAAACAAAAATAAAAAACAACTTTTTCATTATAAATATTTTGGACAAACTTTAACTTCATTGTATTTAACGGATTTTAAAACACTCCATTGGTAAGCGATAGAAAACTCAAAACCACCTTTATAATCACTTGCGCTATTAAGAGATGATATATTTGTATCATACGATACCATAGCATCAAAATTATCAATCTTTATACCAAACTCCGTGATTATTGCATCTTTCTTTCGGTTAAAAATTCCAGCTCTTAAAACAACCATTTCGGCTGATGAATTATTAAGTACATAATTAAAAAAACTACCAGTAATCAGTTCTCTAGACTCTCCTTGTTCTGAGTAATATATTGTTGGCTTAATTTGAAATTTTTTTTTAAAATAATAAATTAATGAAGTGTGCAACTTAGAATTTACTGGAAGTTGAATATTATCGCTTCCTATAAATGCTTGATTAGGTTTATTTAAATGAAATAATGAAACTCCAGAAATCAAAGTTGAAGATATATTTAGCTCAATCTCATGTACAAATCCTATCGCCACATCAAAAAAATCTATATTATTATTTGGAATATTTTCAGTCTCATTAAAAACCAAAGTTGAATAATCAATTGATCTTTGATAGGTTCCCGCAAGAACTCCAAAGGATATATTATTACTACTATTAACCTTTGTGTTATGTGAAAGCGATAAAGTTACTCCATTAGTTTTAAAATGAGAATCTCCAGCTATATCGTTTAACAATTGAACACCAAAAGAGAGGTTCTTAATAATATTTTTTCCTTCCAATGCAATAGAAAATGTGTTAAACGGAACAGTAACACTACCCCATTGTGATCTTCTTTGAGCTTGTATTTTATAGTCCCCATCTTGGTAACCAACAAGTGCTGGATTAATTAGTGCTTTAGTCTCATTAAACTGTGAAAAATGAACATCTTGAGCTAAACTATTATAGGATAGAAAAAAAAACAATATGACAAAAAAACGAATCATCTTACAAGAGTAATATTACCTTTATAAAAAAGTGTTTTTGCTCCAATACAACTAATTTCTAAATAGAAATCAAATACTTGTGGTGGAAGTTTCTCGTTATGAAAAGTTCCATCCCATTCATTGGTTTTTTGATCATTAGAAAAATATACTTTTTGTCCTAATCTGTTAAAAATTTCAAGGTTGAAATCTATGATTATTCCATCTATATCATTAATAAAATATTTATCGTTTACCCCATCATTATTGGGTGAAAAGGCTGTAGGGATTTTGATATTTTTATCATCACAAAACACTTCTTCAATCGTAACCCAAACAGAATCTATTACCATGCACCCAAATTGATTAATAAGCTGGAATGGGTTCCAACCACTTAAAGTAGGTTCAAACATAAAAACATAAACCGAATCATCAGTAAAAACAGTTACCTCAACTTCATCTCCATCAAAAACTATAGAGTCAGCAGTCCAAATACTATCAATGATTGGGTAAGAATATACATTTACAAATATTGAATCAGTTGCAGTGCAAGAATTGGAGTTAACAACATCAACAGAATACCACCTTGAAGAATCTGGCGCATCTAACAACAAAGCTGAAGTTTCTGTAAAACCATCCCAAGTATATGAAGTAATCGGTAGCGGTGGTGTGTTATTTTCAGCCTCAATGAGAACAGAGTCTCCCCTACAAATATCATTCGTTGTCAAATTAATATCTATACTTTCTGAAATAACAATTACACTATCTATTTGCTCACAAACGCCATTCTTAACTAAAATATAATACGTTCCTGCAGCATAAACAATTAGAGAATCAACATGACCTAAAGTATCAGTAAAATTATTATTAGATGACCATACAATAGAATTTACATCAGAGGAAAAAGTTGCATATATTTGAGTAGAATCATTGCAGAATGCTGAGTTAGAACCTGCAATTAATTGAAGGTTATTGTCAGCTGAAACCAATACGCTATCAACTTGCTCGCAATTCCCATCAGTTACCTTTACATAATATAATCCTATTGACGCAACATTCAACAAACTAGTTGAGCTTAGGATTGAAGAAAAAGTAGGGGAGTTAGACCATTCTACTAAAGTTACATTTGATGAATAAGTGGCTAATAAATCCACAGGAGAAATACAAAATATGGTGTCTTCTCCAGCATCTACCTGTAAATTGGTAATTGAAATATTTTGCAATAAAGTGTCTGAGCAACTTCCATTTGAAATAATAAGTTGATACTGCGTATCAGAATTGACATCACAAAAAGGATTAGAGATACTTGTACTACTTAAATCAATTGGTGGGGTCCAAGAATATGTAAGGGTAGGGTCGTTAACTGGAATTACTCCAATTTGAATTAAATCATTTTCACACTTTGCTAGTGATTGAATAGTATCAGAAGCATTGGATAGAATATATATCTCTTTTGTAATTGTGTCTGAAAGATTACACGCACTTGCATCAGTTGCGATTAATGTAACTTCATAAAATCCGTTTTGAGAATAATTATGATTGGGATTAACAAGAGTAGATGTTGTGCCGTCACCAAAATACCAAAGATAATTTACAGTCGAACTTGAGGTTGTTAAATTCTGAAAGGAAATAGTTGTACTACAACCAACCCAAGGAGCATTAAAATCAGCTACCACCATTGGGAAATCAAAATTGAATTTAAATACACCATTATTACAATTTGAACTATTATTAGTTAGAGAAACAGCTCCTGGATTTGGTTCAATTGGAAAATCAGAATTACCGCCACAACCCGCACAAACTGATTGATAAATAATTCCTTTTTTATCAAACCTACTAGTACCCCCATCTACATGTTCATTACTTTGGCTTCCTCCAAAATAAGTGGCATACATCATGCTGCTCATTGCATCATCAATCACCATTAAATAAAAATCATTCCCATCAGTAGTTTGCTGAAAAGCATTAGTGGTAATTGGTAAATTAAGAGTTGATAATGGACCTCCTAAATTAGAGCCCCATCCAGCAATGTATATTTTATCACATACATCAACTAAAAAAGCAGTTGGAGAAATATCAGGTGTTCCTTTTCCTGTACCAACAACAGTTGATCGTAATACTGAAGTTAAATATTCATCAAAAACTGCAATAAACTGACTAGCCCCACTCTCAAAATAGGTAGCATTAGAGACTAAGTTCGTTCCTATAGTTTTTGTTTGTCCAAACAAATAAACTGAATTTGTACTTCCAATTTCCACAAAATAAGCTTGATCATACTCATCAGTTCCATAGTAAGATGAGGAGATAATTTGTGATCCATTTGAGTTAATTAAGGTAATAAATGCATCCGCTTTTAATGAATCTTGATAGCTTGTTAAATAAGCTCCTGAGGTAGTAGGAAAATCAATAGAATTTGTACCTCCTGTTACATAAATATTATCATCAACATCAAGGGCTAAAGAATAAATTGCATCATCCTTATTACCCCCTAAATATGAGCTCCAAATAATAGAAGTAAGTTGGTTATCCATTTTAATAATTACACCCTCTTGCCCTCCATTTGAGTTACTTTGAAAACTATTTGATGCTGGAAAGTCAGTTGATTGTGTACAAGTAGCAATATAGATATTGTTGTTTTTATCAATATCAATTTCACCCCTCACCTCATCAGCATAATTATATTTTAAAGATGGGGCAGTATTTAAACCATCATTGCCTGTCCCTCCAATATAGGTTGATGATAAAAGGTTTCCTCCATTTGCACTTAATCTACTTGCAAATAAATCAGATCCATTAGGAAAACCAACACCTATCCCTGATGGTGCGAACGAACTTCCTCCATTAAAATTGGGCTGAAAAGAGTTTGATGTTGTTGGAAAATCATTAGAAGCAGTTGTTCCAAAAATAAATAATTCATCCAAACTATTCACAATCATGCTGTGTGGTAACTCATCTTTTGAGCCACCTAAATAAGTGGAATAAATTCGACTAGTTCCTGTTGAATCATATTTTGTAATTGCAACATCAGTTCCTCCAGAAGTATTGGCATAATTTATTTGATACGCACCAATTGTAGTGGGATAGCCAGTTCCAAAAGATGTGCTTCCAGCATATAAAAAACCATAATTATCATAAGTTGCAGTGTACCCAAAGTTGTCGGTTGTAGAGCCAGAATAAGTTGAGAACTCTAAAACTGGATCAATAATTAACTCATAATTTTTATTAAATCCAAATGGAAATTCAAACGATAATACATCTTTTTTAAGCTTATAATTACAAAATACCTCAACCTCCTGATTATTTATAATTTGATAAGCATAAGGGCTGTATTCAATAGTTGTATTTACTGATGTTGTTATATAAACATTTCCTTTTACAAGCCTAATTTTATCCATTCCTTTATATAGTAATTTTATCTTTTCTGGATTCGCATTTTTTTCAACAACAATATCATATTTCAATTGATCATTTTTAACATAGAAATTCAGATTTATACCATTATATACATTTCTCTGACACAATGATTTGAAAGATTTGACATTTGTTGTCCAAGTTGATTTATCGCCTAAAAAATAATTTTCATAATATTTACTTTCATCATAAAGTTCTACCAAAACTGGTTTTGATTTACCAACAAATTCAACAGAATAAGCATGAGCATCAACAGATTTTTCTTCTCTTTCTAAATCATGAATTTGAGCTAACTGTTCTCCTGAATAAAAGCAATAAGTAAGTTTTCCATCTTCAATAAATAACGACCCTGAAGGTAAATTAACTTTTGCTTTTACTGGTTTTGGAAACTGCCCTTTATTTTGAATAAATGGATTTTGAGCAGAGGATATAATTGCAAAAAAACAAAGCAGTAACACAATGTTCTGCCTTAATATTTTGCTTATATATTTCATTATTTATTCTTCTTTACTTAAAAGTATTTGCATCAAACTATCTTTTACTATCATATAGTCTGCTTCATTTTCTTTTTTAATTGGATCTCCTGGAGGTAGGTCTTGTTTATAAGGATCAACTTGCTTGCCGTTTTTCCAAAATCTATAACAAACATGAGGTCCAGTAGCTAGCCCAGTACTTCCAACATAACCAATCGTCTCTCCCTGTTTTACATATACTCCTTTTCGTATCCCTGGTTTTATTTTTGACATATGTAAATACTGAGTTGTATAAGTCCCATTATGCCTTACCTTTACAAAATTACCATTGTTTTTTGTATATGATGCCGCCACAATAGTTCCGTTAGCTGTAGTCATAATAGGGGTTCCTTTTGGTGCAGCATAGTCTGTGCCAAAATGTCCCTTCCACCTTCCTGTAACCGGATGCTTTCTGTTTGTGCTGTATCTAGAACTTATTCTATAAAAATCTAGTGGGGCTTTCAAAAACGCTTTTCTAAGCGTTCTTCCTTTTTCATCAAAATGTTCGCCAAAATTTTTGTTTTCCTCATGATAGAACGCATAAAACTGTTGATTTTTATGTGTGAACTCTGAGGCTAATATTCTTCCAATACCTATATATTCATCATCAATATATTTATTCTCATAATATACTTTAAAAGCATCCCCTTTTTGAATTTTAAAGAAGTCTATTGTCCAGGCGTAAATTTCAGCAAGCTTAATGGAGACTCTTGGGCTTATCCCTAATTCATCAACAGATTCAGAAAGAGATGAACTTATTTCTCCGTAAGATACTTTTAATTTTGTAGTAACTTCTTTCTTTCCTCTATAGACATCTATACCGTCAGTTAAATCCATGACAACATAATCTGTTGGGTTTTCCTGATAAATAAAATAACTTGCTTTTTCAGTAGAGTCATCAATACAAATTACCGTGTATTCTTTTCCTGCATTAACTCTTCTAACATCAAAAATATCTTTTGATTTCCTTGCAATTTCCGCAATCTCAGGGTGATTGATATGGTTTTCATAGAGTATCTCTCCAAGAGTTTGGCCTTGCTTTACAATTCCTTTTATAACAATAAAAGAATCTACTAAAATTCCGTATTCATACTTGGGTTCAACAATTTTCCCCACTACTGTCTCAGTAATTTCTTCTTTAGTTGTAGTATCAAGAGTTGATAAAATAAACAATAAAGCAACTCCCATCAATACAATTCCTATCCACTTATTCATTTTGCTAATTTAATTTTTTCTGCGATAAGTTTTTAATCTCTTTTATTGAATTATGGACAATGGAAACTTCAATTCTTTATAATCAGCCAAAACAGCTTTTATCGTCCCAGCCCAAATTTTAGTCTCTACCTTCATCAACAAATGATTTTTATCATCCGAAATCCAAATTTTCATTTCTTCTCCATCTTCAAACACTCTTCCTTCCTGCATTTTTGGCTTGAAGACCATGCAATCAACTTTGCCAAATTCTGTCTCTATCACTTCATTATTCAAATATGAAACTTCTAAAAAGTAATTCTCCTCATCCATAAAAATGGGAACAAAAAAGGAGCTTGTTTTCTTTACCTCTTCCTTATTAAAAGTTCGTGCGTAAAATAATGCGGAAAGCATGTCTTGTGAATTGAAAGGGATTTTATAAGTAGTATCGTTATGTTTTACAATGCCATCAGAGTGATGAAAAAAATAGTTTTGTTTTTTACTATAAGGGCCTTCATTAATATCCCTGACAAATTTTATTGGCAGGAGTTTTGAAGTGTCTAAAAAGGTTTCATAAACATCTCTTACTTTAAAAAACCAATCAAAAAAATATGCGGTTTTTCCTTTACCAACTATGTGAAAAGTAGATGTGCTATCAATTAATTTTTCTTCAACTATTTCTAGCTCAGCATGGCCAACTATTATTGCTCCAAAAGAAACATCAAAAGCTGAATATTCACCAACTTGATATGGAATTTCTTTTTGAGGAAATGCGAAAAGCGGGGTAAAGAGAAATATTAAAAATAATCTTTTAAACATTTCACAAATATACTGATTTCTTAGTTACTGAGGTATTTCGAAAAAGCAAATAGATCAACTTCTTTAAAGTTATCTGCCATTAAATGTAAACCAATTGGCAAGCCATTAGAATGTTTTCCTAAAGGTAAAGATATTGCAGGATTTCCAGCTAAATTAGCTTGAACTGTGAAAATATCTTCCAAATACATTACTGTAGGATCAGTTTGTTTCTTTCCAATTTCGAATGGAGTATGAGGAGTAGTTGGTGAAACAACAAAATCATATTCCTCAAACATCTCATTTGTTTTATCCTTAATTAATCTTCTGATTTTTTGAGCTTTAGTAAAATACGCATCATGATAACCAGCACTCAAAACAAAAGTTCCAAGCATAATTCTTCTTTTCACCTCCTCACCAAAACCTTCAGTTCTACTATTGATATAAGTACTTTCTAAATCCGTAATATTTTCACTTCTATAACCGTAATGAACTCCATCAAAGCGAGCTAAATTGGAAGAAGCCTCAGCAGTAGATAATACATAATAAGTAGGCACTAATAAATCTAAATATGGAAAAGAAATTGGCTCAACAATATGCCCTTCACTTTTTAATTTATCAATCTTATTTTTAATAAATTCTTTCACTTCAGGGTCTAGCCCTTTACGATTTAAACACTCTGAAATATAAGCTATCTTCTTTGGTTTATTATCAAATTTTGCTGTTGAATAATTATCAACATCCTTTTTAGAAACTGTACTGTCAAAGCCATCTTTACCGGCTATTACTTCAAGTATTAAAGCAGCATCACTTACATTATTTGTAAGAGGTCCTATTTGATCAAAAGAAGATGCGTAGGCAATCAACCCATATCTGGATACTCTTGAGTAAGTTGGCTTAAAGCCGACTATGCCACAAAATGCAGCTGGTTGTCTTATTGATCCTCCCGTATCACTTCCTAAAGCCACTAAACAAAGGCCAGCTGAAACAGCTCCAGCTGAACCACCAGATGAACCACCAGCAACTTTTGAATTATCTAATGGGTTTTTTACAGTGCCATAAATAGTGTTTTCATTAGCAGAACCCATTGCAAATTCATCACAATTTAAACGACCAATAATTATCGCATCTTCATCAATTAATCTTTGAACTGAAGTTGCAGTAAATAAAGATTCAAATCCATCTAAAATTTTTGATGATGCAGATACTTTATGGTTTTTATAACAAAGGTTATCTTTAATTCCAACAACCATTCCTGCTAACTTTCCAGCACTACAATTAGCTAGCTTTTCATCAACAAGCCTTGCTTGTTCCAAAGCTTCATCAGAATACACCTCAATAAAAGCATTTAAATGCTGGTTTTCAGCAATATTTTGCAAGTAAGTTTTAGTAATTTCTACAACATTAGTTGTGTCATTATTTAGTGCATTTTGCACCTCATTGAAAGATTGGAAAGTTGTCAAATGCTTATTTATCTTTATCCTCTAGCTCATTTTCAACTTCTTTTTTTCCTTTTTTAAACTCACTAATACCCTGCCCTAAACCCTTCATTAACTCAGGTATTTTTTTTCCTCCAAATAATAATAAGATTGCAACAGCAATTAATGCTAAAGATGCTCCTCCAGGAATTGCTAATAATATCGGTTCCATAATTTTAAATTTTAATTCTCTGCAAATTTAGGTAATTTGATTTAATAGGCCTTATATAACCATTTAGAAGGATCGCTTTTATCATAACCCTTCCAAATTTCGAAATGTAATTCTGTTTTATTCTCAACTTCTTGAGTTAAAACAACACCTAATTTCTCCTTAGAAAACACTTTATCACCAACCTTAACTACTACTTCTTTTAAGCCAGAATATACTGTAAAATACTCACCATGATTTACTAAAATAGCTTTCCCTTCACCTTTTATAAAGAATATTCTGGAAATACTTCCATCAAAAACTACACGAACAACTGAATTTTTATCTGTTGCAATATCAATTCCATTATTAAAAGTTTCTACTCCAGAAAAAACAGCATGCTTTTGTTTCCCATATAGCTCAACGATTATTCCTTTTTCAAGAGGCCAAGGTAACATTCCCTTATTATTATTAAACTCTGATGAAAGAGCCAATGCCTCAGGGGTTAGCGCAAAACTATCATCACCATTTTTCTTTTTTGCTTCTTCTCTAGATTTCCTGATTTCCTCTTCAATAATTTTTCTTAATTTATCATCAAGCTCTTTTGACTTTTTCTGTTTATCTTGTAGTTTTTTCTTAAATAATCTTTCTGATTTACTTAATTTTTTCACTAATTGCTCTTTTTCATTTCTGGTAGAGTTTACACTTTCCAACTCATCTTTTTTAGAAGAAACTAAATAAGATTTAGTTGCAGACTCTTCAATTAATCTGTCTTTTTGTTGTGCTAGTTTTTCTTTCTTTATAGTTAGTTCTTCTTGGCTTGCAATAATTTTCTGAGATTGATTTTTACGGAAAGTTGCATATTGTTTTAAGTAAATAATTCGCTTATACGCTTGATTGAAATCATCAGAAGATATAATAAAAATTAAATCATTTCTACTACCCTTTTGTTTAAAAGCAGCATAAATCATTTTTGCATATTCATCTTTTAGGTTCTGTAAATTCTCAGCTTTATTTAAAATAGACTCTTCAGTATCAATTATTGATCTTTCTGTCTTTTTTATCTGTTTATTAATTAAAGTAATCTCAATATGAAGAGTAATTAATAATTGTTCTTTACTTTTAATCTGAGATTCCAAAACCTTTAAATAATTTAAGGATTTAGTTTTATTTTTTTTTGTTTTATTTAAAAGCTCAGTAGTGTAGCTTATTTCTTTTTCAAGCTCTGTCTTTTGTTTTTTAAGCTCATCTTTAGTTTGAGAAAAAGAAGAAAAACTCAGCAAACAGCCAAAGAAAAATAATAAGAAATTATTTAATTTCAACATAAGAATCTGGTATTTTAAATGGAAATATTTGCTGGCTATTAAATTCTATTTTAGAGTAATTTAAAGTTGCTTCAAAATTTTCTTTTGATTTTATTTTTAAGCTGAATTCTTTAGGGAAATTATTTTCATTAAAATCAGAAAATGAATAATCTATCTTGTTTTCATCTTCTACTAAACTGGCATTGAGTATTCTATAAAAAGCAGAAATAGTATAGTTAAAATATTGAGAGTTTAAAGTGTAATGCTCATCTTTACTAAAACTGTATTTTTCTTTTACAACACGAGTATTTGCAGTTATCATTTCCTGAACTTCATCAAAAGAAATTTCAGTTTTTAAGTAATCCTTTATGCGTGAAGATGATTTTATAAACCAAGTTTTATTAGTTCGATTGATAAAATAAATAGAGTCTGGAGTAAGTTGAGCTCTGAACACTTCAATACCAAAAGGAGCACTGATATTAAGCCAAATAATACTGTCTTTTCTGTTTTTTACAGAAACATTAAGAGTTACATTTTGATCCTTATTTTTTAAATTAATTTTTCCTTTTAAGTATAGCCATTCAGGATAATTATTTTTTGCATTTACTCTCGCTATTAACTCTTTATCATTTTGTGGAGGAACTGAAAAATAAACTTTATCAACCTTTTTTAACCCACAAGAATGAAGCAGTAAAGAAATAATTAAAAGAGTATAAATCTTATTCATAGAGCTTCCCTTCTGTGATTTTTTTAGATAATTCTTTAGATCCATCACCTAATTCCTTAGCTCTTTTCCATTGCTCAATTGCCAACGTAACTTCACCTAATTTGTAAAGAATATCACCATAATGTTCAACAACAACTGCACTTTTATCACCGCCATTTGTAAGCGATTTTTGCATCCATATTTTTGCATCTGCATAATCTCCCATCTCGTACAAAATCCAAGCGTATGTATCTTGATAAGTTCCGTTATTTTGCTCCAATTCATTGCACTTAAATGACATTTCTTTTGCTCTTTCAAGGTTTACTTTTCTAACAGAAAGATAGTATGCGTAATTATTTAAGACCAATATATTGTTAGAATCAACAGCTAATACTTTTTCATAAAACGTATCTGACAATTTATGAGCTTTGGTTGCATGATAAACATCAGCTAATGAAGAGTAAAATTCTAATAATAAATTCTGATTATCAATTACAAACTCAACTCCCATTTCAAGTGAATTAATAGCATCATCATAATTTTTAAACCTCTTATTAGAAACACCATTAAAGTAATAAAACAGTGGATCAGTTGGGAAATACTCTAGAGCCTCATTACTGGTTTTAAGCAATCCCTCAAAGTCATTTTGTTCTGCTTGAATAAACAAAACTTGACTCCATATCTGTGACTTACTTTTATCTTGTTCTAATATAGATAAATATTGCTCTTTTGCTTCTTGAAACTGATTATCGGTATACAATATATCAGCATAAACTGATATTGCTTTTATATCACTAGGGTGGACTGAAATCATAATTTTAGAAAGTTCATGAGCTTGTAAACTCATCTCAGGATTTAGTGCTATTAATTGATAATAAGAAATTAAAATTCTAACCTTGGTATCAATATTTAATTTTGTGCTTTTGAAAGCAAGTTTTAGCTCATTATAAGAAGTTTCATTTTCTCCATTTTCCCTATAGTAATCAGCTAGGGTAAGGTGGATTCTTCCATTTTCAGGTGCTAAAACTGCTATCTTCTTAAATAGTTCAAAAGCCTTCTCTTTTTCATCATTAAGTAAATACAATTCGGATAAAATCTCCATTGCCTCAATATCATCAGGGAAAGCATTAAGTATAGATTGCAACTCCTTAATAGCTCCTTTCATATTGTTAATTTGCCTATACAATTTATGTTTTTGCATAGAAATTACTTTATCAACTCCCTTATGTTTTTCTAGCTCATCATATACTGCAATTGCTTTCTCAATATCATTTGCGTAAATATAGGTATCTGAAAGCACAAAATAAAACTCCTCATTCCAAGGCTCAAAAGCAATTAATTTCTTGTAGTTTAATGCGGCATTTTTAAAATCTTGGTTTGAAAATAAAATCTCAGCATAAGCTATAACAAACCATCTGTTATCTTTTTCAATTGCAACTGCCTTTTTAATCTGTTCAGTTGCTAAATCAAAATTTCCGTGCTCTTTATTGATAACTGCTGATTCATAAAAAGGAACTGCTTGGCTATCATCTAACTTTATACATTTTTGAAAAAACTTTAGTGACTCATCAAAGTTTTCTAATGATTTTGCTTTTAAAGCATTAAACAAATATTGATTAAAAAGAAAGTTATCTTTTTCCTGATTCTGTTCTTTTACTCCCTTTTTGCTTTCATTTGTTTCAGGGTAATACGATTTCCATTGCGCAAAGGTTGGCGCACTAATCAAATAAAATAATATGAAAAAAAGTTTTTTCATCTACTTAACTCCAGTGCTTCCAAACCCTCCAGCACCTCTTTCTGTTTCATCTAAAGTTTCCACTTCAACCCAATCAGCTTGTTCATGTTTTGCAATTACCATTTGCGCAATTCTTTCACCATCCTCAATTATAAATTCTTCTGCTGATAAATTTACTAGAATCACTCCAACTTCTCCTCTATAATCAGCATCAACTGTTCCAGGAGAGTTTAAAACAGTAATGCCTTTTTTAAATGCCAAACCACTTCTTGGGCGAACTTGTGCTTCAAGCCCTACAGGCAGTTCCATAAAAATTCCTGTCTTAACAATTGTTCTTTCTAGTGGCTTTAAAGATATTGACTCATCAATATTAGCTCTTAAATCCATCCCTGCTGATGCAATTGTTGAGTAATGAGGAAGGGAATGTTTTGATTTATTGACAACTTTTATTTTCATGATTTTTGAGTAGTTTTTGGTTTTTCTAAAAGATATACAAATATGATAAATCCAAGTAATAATAAGGAATTAAAAAAAATGTTTTCTGGCACAAAATAGATAAAGAAATAAATTCCTAACATATTAAAGAGGTAAAGACCAATTCTCTCAACTTGATAAGGAATAGGGAGATGTTTCTTTCCAATATAATAAGAAGCAACAGTCATACTAAAATAACAAATTAAAGTTGCCCATGCGGAGCCAACAAATCCAATTTTTGGAATTAAAATAAAGTTAAGAATAAGAGTTATTATCGCCCCAAAAAGGGAGAGATAAGCTCCATACTTTGTTTTTTCAGTAAGCTTATACCAAATTGAAAGGTTATAATAAATTCCTAAAAACAGATTGGCTAATAACAAAATTGACACGACTAAAAAACCTCTTTCATCATGATATTCACTTCCTAAAAACCCTTTTATAATATCATAAAAAATAGTAACTCCTAAAAATATAACCGCCATAATGATGGTAAAATATTTCATTACATCAGCATATACTGTTTTGCTATTCTTATTATTCGCTTGAGCAAAAAAGAATGGCTCTGCCGCAAACCTGAAAGTCTGAATAAACAAAGTCATTAGTATTGAAAGCTTATAAAAGGCACCATACAAACCCAATTCTGTTGCCGATATTTCAGGGTTAGGTAGTAAATGTTTTAATAATATTCTATCAATTGTTTCGTTTGTAATTCCTGCTAATCCGGCAATTAAAAGAGGAAGTGCATATACCCTCATTTTATTCCAAAGTTTTTTATCAAACACCCAGACTGACTTTAGCATCTCAGGAAGCAGTAAAAGAATAGTTACTACTGATGAAATAAGATTTGAGAGAAAAATATATTCAATTCCAAATTCTTTGTAAACAATAAAGTAAAGGTTAAACCCAATATTTACAAAAATGTTAAGCAAGCTAATAGAGGCAAATCTTATTGCTTTGTTTTGCTCTCTTAAACTTGCAAATGAAATGGAGGAAATTGCATCCAAAGCAACAATAATTGCAAACCATTCAATGTATTTGGTTTCAATTCCATAGCCCATTAAATTAGAAATTGAATCAGAAGATAAAAAAACTAACAAAACAAAAAGAGTAGAAGAAATTAGTAGGGATATTAAGGCGGTACTGTACACAACTTTTACATCATTTTCCTTTTTAGAAAATCTAAAAAAAGCAGTCTCAAAACCATAAGTAAGTACAATTACCAAAAAGGCAACATAAGCATATATTTCGGTAACAACTCCATATTCTGATGGTAAAAAATAGCGTGTATAAAGCGGAACTAAAAGGTAATTTAAAAACCTTCCTATTACACTACTCAAACCATAAACAGCAGTCTGACTTGCTAATTTTTTAAGTGGATTCAATTAAAAGTTTGCTTTTCTTTTTTCCATAAATGCAGTAGTTCCTTCAATAAACTCAGGAGTCCCAAAACAGTTTCCAAATTCTATTTTCTCTACCTCAAAACCGTTAGTTCCATAAATAAAACCAGCATTAACTGACTTTATTGCCTTAGCGATTGCGTTAGGTGAATTTCTTTTAATTTTTGAAGCAATCTTTTCTGCAAAGGAAATCAACTCTTCCTGCTCACAAATATGATTTACCAAACCCCATTGTTTCGCATCTTCAGCAGATAACATTCCAGCAGTAGTAATCATTTCCATTGCCTTTCCTTTTCCGACAAGGCTGGCTAGCCTTTGAGTTCCTCCATAACCTGGAATTACTCCTAAAGAAACTTCTGGAAGTCCCATTTTAGAATTTGTTGATGCAATACGCATATGGCATGACATAGCAAGTTCTAATCCTCCTCCTAAAGCAAATCCATTAATAGCTGCTATTGAAGGTGTTCCAATATTTTCTAATAAGTCAAACAATAATTCCTGGCCTTTTCTAGCTAAATCCTCCCCTTCAGAAGTATTGAAAGAAGCAAATTCTTTAATATCAGCACCAGCCACAAAAGCTTTTGTATCCGCTCCAGTTAAGATGATACATCTAACTTCTTTATCTGTATCTGCAGTAATAATCGCTTTATTCAGTTCAGAAATAGTTGATGCATTTAAAGAATTAAGTTGTTTTGGGCGATTGATTGTAAGGTAACAAATACCATCCTTATGCTCACTTAATATATTTTCATAATCCATTGTAATTGTTTTTTACAAATATAGAACAATCCGACTACCTTTAACAAAAAAACCCTCTTCCTAAGAAGAGGGTTTTTAACAATAATATTAAATTATTATTTACCCGTTTAAAGCCTCAGCTCCACCTACAATTTCCAAAATTTCTCCGGTAATTGCTGCTTGACGCGCTTTATTATATGTTAATGTAAGGTCTTTTTTTAATTCACTAGCATTATCAGTTGCTTTATGCATGGCAGTCATTCTTGCTCCATGTTCAGCAGCATGAGAATCTAAAATTGCTTTAAACAATTGAGTTTTTAATGATTTAGGAATCAATTCCTCAACAATTTCTTTTTTACCTGGTTCAAAAATATAATCTCCAATCTGCTCTCCTTTATTAGTGGTAGTTTGAATTGGTAAATAATTTTCATTCATGATAATTTGAGTTGCAGCATTTTTAAACTGGTTATAAACTAGGACTACTTTATCATAATTTCCATCAACAAATTTCCGCATAATATCCTCTGCAACATTAGACACATTTTCAAATGTTAAGTCATTAAACAAAGTATCATGTGTAGAGACAACATTAAAATCATTTTTAGTAAAATGCTCTGATGATTTTTTACCAATAGATAAAACCTCAACATTAACATTTTCAAACTCACCATTCATTAAAGCTTTTGCGCTTTTAATAATATACGAATTGAACCCTCCACAAAGGCCCCTATTAGATGTAATTGTAACTAAAAGAACATTTTTTATAGCTCTTTCTTTTGAATAAGTCCCTCCATCATCAGCATCTAAACTTGCACTTAAATTCTCTAGTAATTCTGTCAACTTATTGGCGTAAGGTCTCATTTGAGTAATAGCATCTTGAGCTCTTTTAAGTTTAGCAGCTGATACCATTTTCATAGCAGAAGTAATCTGCATAGTTGACCCAACAGATGTAATTCTTGACCTTATTTCTTTTAAGTTAGCCATTTTTTACTTTACGTATTTTGATGATAAATCAGCAGCTACAGACTCTAAAGTTGATTTTATTTCATCAGTTAATTTTCCTGAAGCTAAAGCATCAAGAGTGTCTTGGTGTTTAGAATGTAAGAAAGAAATGTACTCCGTTTCAAATTCTTTAATTTTATTAACAGGAACATCCATTAATAAACCATTTGTACCACAGAAAATAATAGCAGCTTGCTCTTCAACTCTTAAAGGAGAATACTGTCCTTGCTTTAAAATTTCAACATTACGCTTACCTTTTTCAATAACAGCATTAGTTGCCGCATCTAAATCAGAACCAAACTTAGCAAAAGCCTCTA
>Ga0206677_10002010_pt1 | contig 18455 bp, 9 predicted proteins | sample M130m12015metaG_FD_155475 | JGI IMG/M metagenome (GOLD analysis project Ga0206677, IMG submission 155475) | Ammonia-oxidizing marine archaeal communities from Monterey Bay, California, United States - M1 30m 12015 | ecosystem: Environmental > Aquatic > Marine > Intertidal zone | place: USA...
GGAAGTATAGAAAATTTATCAGAGCTAACCTTTGAGAGTATTTCTCGATGGGGACGAAAATTTAGAGAAGATAGAGATGGTAGTTGGTTAAACAGGGAGTGTGTTTTATACCTAACAGAAACAAAAGAGTATTATACTTTTATAATGACATCCTGGGACAGAGGTCGACAAGGCGGTTTCAGTTACACTCGTTCAAAAGGTTCAGTTAAGAATAGTTTGGAGTTTGTCATTCCAGCCGGGAGTTCCCAAGGTAGCGCATCTATAACAGGTGTTGAAGACGAGCTTATGACCGAAGGGACAGAAGAATTTAGCTTAACATACAATTCAATTACCAATGGTACAATTGCTCAAACAGATAATATAACCCTAACAATTTTAGATAATATAACCTCAATGACACTTCGTGAAGATGTCTTTACAGGGGTTCAAAATGGTGACTTCTCTTGGGGAGATTTTGATTCGGATGGCGATAAAGATTTAGCTTTAATTGGTGATGCTGGGTCTACATTGATTTCTAAAGTATATGAAAACACAAAAGATGAGAGTGGTAAGGTTGTATTTAAAGAAATTGATGTTCAATTTACTGGGGTTGGTTTTGGAGCAGTAGAGTGGGTAGATTTGAACCAAGATGGGAAAGTAGATTTATTTATTTCAGGTGTTGATGAAAATGTTGCCGTCAGATCACTTGTTTATATTAATAAATCTACTCAAGGTACCCCATCATTTGAATTGGTGGATACCTATAATTTCCCAGAACTAGTTGAAACATCCCTTGATTTTGGTGATTTGGACAATGATGGAGATGTTGATTATGCAATCACAGGGTACGATTCTCAGCAAAATTTGAAAGCATATTATGGATACCAAAACTTAGAGACTAAGAATTTCGAAATTCAAGAGGCCAATTTTGAAGCTTTTGTAAATGGGGAACTTCGTATTGTAGATATCGATGCTGATGGAGACAACGATGTGATCTATACTGGAGGAAATGAAACTACCGGTAATAGAGGAGGAGTTATCTATAACACCTATGTACCTAATGATAATTCTGGTAACTATTGGGATTCATGGTGGCAAAATGATCAATTGAGATCAAAATACAGTACCCTAGAAATCTTCAAACCTCAAGATTCAAAGGCCATAGGATATATGGTGATGGGAGAAGAGAAAGGATATGCGGTTAATTCGCCTTTGGCTGTTCCTCAACTTAAAAATGGAGACATTGCTGCAGGAGATTTTAACAATAATGGAATAGATGACTTCTTATTTACTGGTGAGACTGCTGGAGGTGAAGGATATACAAAATTGTTTGAGGGTAAGAGCAAACCGGTACTCAATGCAGAAACAAATGCTTATGACTTGTATGTAGAATCTGTCTTTAAATTTGATCCGCTAATCAACTCTTCTGTAGAGTGGGTAGACTTTGATAATGATGGTGATCTAGATCTCTTTATGACAGGACTTAAAATAGGAGAGGGAGAAAAAACCTATCTATATGAAACCGAAGTGAATAATAAAAAGAATGCCAAACCAGCTCTAATTGATGGATTGGATGCTAATTTAGTTGGAAATGGTGTGGTTGAACTTAGTTGGTCAAAACCCGTTGATGATTTTACATCGTCGTTGGGATATAATGTAAGATTGGGTACATCTGAAGGAGGGTCAGAGCTTTCTTACACGATTAGTAATATAGAAACGGGAGATTTATTGATTTCTAGAAGTCCAAACAATTACAACCTCTTCTATCAGACAAAGCTTGAACCTGGTACTTATTATTGGTCTGTTCAGGCAGTAGATCAAGGATTGAAAGCAGGCCCTTATTCTGAGGAAAATTCATTCACAATTACCTATGACTGGAAAATTTTAAACCAAGGAGGATTGTTTGATAAATCGATTTCGGCAGGTCAGGATCCAATGTTAAAAGTTGTAGATATTGACAATGATGAGGATTTAGATGTCATTCTTTCGGTAGACAATCAAATTAAATTCTACTCTTATGATCAAGGAATTTTGGAGAGTACTACTATAAATGGGTTCAATGAATATCAGAACAATGTTAAAGAAATTCAATTTGCCGATTTCATGAATTTAGGGAAAAATAGTCTTTTCATATCTGCGGATAATCAAATGAGAGCATACGGGTTTAATGACGAATTCAATCAAGGTTTTGAAAAAGTTATTTCTGATTTGAACTTATTTGATGAAAAATATGGAATCGCAGACTTTAATAATGACGGAGTCAATGAAATATTTGTCATTGGTGTAGATAGTGATATTGATGTTTTTATGAAAGTTAAATTCTATATGTATTTTTATGACAATTCTACAGGAAGTTTTAGTCAAACTGATTTAACCGATCAAATTTCAGATATTGGAAGAATTAAAGGACCTTCTTTTGATTTTGGTGATTACGATAATGATCAAGATTTAGATATTATTGTTAGTGGAGATAAGATTGTTGGTACCAGTATCACCAAAATTTTTAAGAACATTACCTTACCTGGTGAAACAGACATTTCTTTGGAAGTATCTGATGAAAATATAACAGGAGTTTCCAATGGATCTACCAATTTCATAGATTTCGATTCAGATGGAGATTTAGACATCATGTTATCGGGTACCGATGATACTGGAGTTGATGTATTTGAAATTTTACAAAATGACCAAACAGGTACTTGGCCTTCAGTAGAAACAAACCTTTTACCAATGAAAAACACCAATGTTGATCTTGGAGATTTTAATGGAGATGGATATATAGACATGTTGTTTTCTGGAGAGACCGCTGCTGGGAAAGTGACCAAGTTAATGGAGTATACTCCTGCGGCTGGATTTATTGAAAGTAATTTTGATTTAAGTGATATAGTTGATGCACGTGTGGAGTTTGGAGATTTGGATGGTGATGAAGATCTAGACTTTGTAATTGCGGGTAAAAATAAAGACGATGAGAGTAAAAGCATCTTTAGAACTTACCTAAACTATAGAAATGAATCGTACTTGATTACGAATCCACCGACGTTTCAGGATATTGATTTCATGGTTACACATGAAGGTAATAACACTCAAGTGATCATGAGGGAAAACGTATCTGTGGCTTCTGTTCTTTTAGAATATGAAAAAGAGGTGAGTTTAGATTTTGCGGCAACCATCACTGGATTATTAGAATTGAGTTCTAATGGTAATCCACTCACTGTAGTAACCAATAAAAACAATGTAATTTTATATGGAGATGTAACCAAAGCTTTTAGCCGACAAGATTTTAGTACGATCCTAGTTCACAACAGCGAAAATTTAAAAGGTGAAGTTGGAAATTCACTGCAAAGAATTTTGAGTGTGGCCGCTTTAAAAGATGGTAAGTTAAAATCAATCACAGCAGATTCTAAAATCTACGATCCTCTTACAGATGATTTAGCATCTTTTACAACTAAAACCAGTGGAAAAGCAAGTAAAAAGACCAAGACGAAAATACTGAGGAGTTCACTATTTTCAAAAAATAGTTCTTCGTCTACGAATGCAGACGATATCGTTGCAGACGGTCAAAATACCAACGTAAAGCCAGATATGCCATTCTTATTGAATTCAACTGTTTTGGATGGTGAACTTGACAAATCATTAGGGAAGTTGTTTGTTGAGTTAACTTGGAATAGTGCTGTCGATGACAATACAGATTTGGAAGGGCTTTCTTATGCAATTAAAATGGGAACCTCTCCAGGAGCTGAAGATGTTGTTTCATCGAACTCTTCCGTAAATGGAGTAAGAAAAGCAGCAGGTAAAGGAAATGCAGAGCACAATACCAAATGGAAAATAGCATTGAAGCCAGGAACATATTATTGGTCTGTTCAGTCTATTGATAACGGACAAACTGGATCTGAATTTTCTTTTGAAGATGTATTTACTGTATCAGAAGATAATTTACTCTATGATTTGGGTGATTCCAATGGAGATGACAATGTGAATATTGCAGATATCATTAATACCGTTGACCACATGCTGGGGATTCAATTAGCGAGATTTATAGAATATGCAACTGATGTAAATGATGATAATATGGTAAATGTATTGGATTTAATGGGTATTGTTGATATCATTCTAAACCCAACTATTACCACTACAAATAGTGAAAATAAATATGCATCTAGAAAGAAGTCTGTTGACCAGATAGACTATCGATCTAGCAACCCTGTGGGGGATGCATACTTCTACTGGGTGAATGAATCGCTATACATGGAAAGTGATCACAAGGTTGGTGGTTTACAGTTTTCAATAAACAACGATGCAGAGGTAACATTCTCTGAGGATCTAAGTGTATTGAATAAAACAAAAATTCAGAAAGAGGGAGTTTATGAAATGCTAATGTATAGCGTTGATGCAACTCCACTTGATAGCACGTCAGAAATTTTAAGATATTATGGCAACCAAGATGATTTTGATCTTAATTCACTAATTGTTTCTACAACTGATGGTGGAAAGCTCAATGTTGTCATAAGAACTTTATCAAACGATGATATAATTGATCTAGATTCATTTACTATTTTAGGAGTTTATCCGAATCCAGCCACTGAAAATATATTGAATATTGAATTTTTTGCTCCATCACCTCTAATAAATCAGAGTATTTCAATCATTGATTTATTAGGAAGAGAGATCTATACAGATTCAAATATAAATACATCGTCTGGTAAGCAAAGAATTGCCATTGATCTGAAAAACATTCCAAGTGGGGTATTTTTCTTAGAATTCTCTGTCGATTTAATAGATAAAAAAGGAATTAAGCACATCTCAAAATTTATAAAACAATAGGTTAGATATGCGAAAGACTATTATTTATCTCTGCTTTTTATTAGCAGGTAGTAACATCGTATTTGCACAGAACAACTTTTTTATGGAAGGTAAATCTGTGCAACAAGATGTTGATTTTGAATTCGATATTTTTGTAAATAGTGATGTAAAAGTAGGAGCCTTTCAATTTGATATTGAATTTGATGCTTCTTATATAGAATTGGGTACAGTTCCTGTCACCTCTTTGATGGAATCATTCAATGTAAGTTACAATCAATTAGACGATCAAACACTTAGGGTTATCGGCTATACTACAGACAATCAGAACCTTTCTTTTGACAACTCATCGATTTTGAGAATGAGTTACAAAAGTCTTAAAAACCCAGTAAATATTTCCCCAAATATTCGAAACTTTGTTGTTTCTGATCTCTCTGGAAATCAAATAGAGATGTCGTTTGAGACCAATACGATTTCTGTGTTGGGTCCTAAATTATTCATAGAAATCGACAATATTGATTTTGGTCAAATTCGAGTTGATGATACCTACAATACTTCCTTTAATATATATAACAATGGAAACGAAGACTTAGTCGTTTCAAAAATATCGTTGCCAACGGGAATTATATTTGATGAGGAGCTTCCGTTTACAATCAACCCTGACGGAAATAAAAGTATCAATTTAGTTATAGATACTTCTAATGAAATAGTCATAGATGGTATTATTTCATTCGAGACCAATGATGTCAACGAAGAAAGAGCTGCTCAATCAGTATCGATTCAAGGAACTGTTTTTTCACGAAATGAATTATTCATGTCTTCCCAGGCGGGGGTTCGTGGAGAACCTTCCCAAATTAGTCTATTTTTAGAAAACCAAAAAGAATGTTTGGGTGTTCAGTTTGACTTAAAATTTCCTGATAATTTTATAGTTGATACAGAAAGTATAAAACTGACTGATCGTATTTCAGAGCATAATTTTAGTATCAACAACATAGGGAACAATACTTATCGATTTTTAATATATTCTTTGTCAAATAAACGTATTGAAGAAGGTCAGGGGGCTTTATTCACCTTTGAGGTTGTTCCGAATGATGCAGCGGGTCAATATCAAATAGAAATGTTAAATGCTGTAGGGATGGATGCAAATCAAAAAGATATTCTTACCAGCTATCAAGGAATGTTTTTTAATGTGTCGGCACCAATTATTGAGATTTCACCTTCCCAAATAAACCTGAATAACATGAACTCAGGTGTTTTAAAAGACTTCAACTTCGATTTGTACAATAACTCTTCCCTGACGTTAAAGGTTGATAGTATCATTTACAATAAGGAGAAGATGTCTTTGGGTCAATTAGAATTTCCACTCATAATCAATTCGAATACTTCTAAAACACTGAATGCTACTTATTCATCAACTATTTTGGGTGAATTTCAAGATACGATAACCGTTTACCATAATGGAGAATCTGTCTCTGATAAAATTACTATTTCTGGTAATATTACAGCGCAAAATTACCTTTATAATGAGTCAATTGAAATATTTTATGAAGATAAAGACACCCTTCAAGTAAAATTACTCAACGAATTACCTCTGAGAGGATTACAGTTTGATCTGTCTGCAGACGAAAACATACAAATAGATTATGCAAACATAGCATACACCTCATCATTTGATGGTTTTTCTATGTCAACCTCTACATTAAGTAATGGCAATCAACGTTTTTTAATATATAGTATACAACAAAAATTGATTCCTGCAGGAAATAGAACCATCATCAAAATACCAGTTTCTTTGATAGATGTATCCAATCCTGGTACATTCGAGCTTGGGTACAATCAAGTATTTCTTTCGGATGAAAATAATTCATATGTTCAGACCGAACCTCCCACAAATGGTTCTGTAAAATTTATTACAGAGACCTCTCCTGTAATTACAGAACAAACCATCAGTGTTACTGAGGATGAAACGGTCACTTTTAATTTAATAGTTACAGATAGGGATGGTGACGAATTAAGCTATACTGTTCCCGAAAAAAGTGCTGAAGATGGTTTGTTGAGTAGTATTGGTAAAGAAGTAACCTACACTCCAAAAAAAGACTTTTTTGGTTCCGACGAGTTTACCTATGAAGTTACAGATGGGACCAATGTTTTGTCTGGTAAGATTACCCTTAATATATTGCCAGTCAATGATCCGCCAACAATCAATGATTATTCTATCACAACGAAACAAAATCAGTCTGTAGAGGTTCAATTATCCTCAATTGACATAGACAGTCCTAGCTTGACTTTTGAAATTGAGAAAGAAGCTTTATTTGGGGTAGCGGTCATAAGTGCTGATACCCTAAAATATACACCATATGATGGTTTTTATGGTTTTGATGAACTTTCTATTAAATCTTATGATGGAAGTGATTATAGTGAAAATGCAACTGTATCTATATCTGTCACTAAAATTAAAAATGCTATTCCATTAGGTGCGAATATAAATGTAACCACCAATCAAGAAGAATCACTAATAATTAAACTGATAGGAACAGATGTTGAGGGTGACCTAATCTCATTTGAATATACTGATGCTTCCAATGGAGTTATAGCCTTGACAGAGGTTCCTAACATCATCGAATATACACCCAATGCTTCTTTTTATGGTGAAGATTCATTTACCTATACGGTATCTGATGAGGAATCTACAAGTTCTTCGTATACAGTTGGGATACTTGTCTATGAGTTGATTAATTTAAGCCCAACTCTTTCCTCCACAAATACAATTACATCCGTTGGAACTGAAGTTTCTGTTCAATTGGTTGGGAATGATCCTGAGGGATTGGATTTGTCTTTTTCTATCTCTAAGCAAGCAGAAAATGGAAAGGCGACGCTCTCTCAGACAGGTCTCCTTCAATACACTCCAAATATGGGTTATACGGGTAGTGATACGGTCAATGTTTTGGCAAGTGATGGAAGTAAAAGTTCAGAACCTGCTCAAATAGTCATTTCAGTTGTAGAAGCTGACAATACTCCTCCAGTTGGTATTTCAAATTCAGTTAGTATTTATAATAATGCTCCATCCAATTTAATTCTTGAAGCTGTTGATTCTGATGGTGATCCAATAACCTACTCAGTTCATACTCCACCGTCCTCGGGGACCTTATCACAGATCCTAGATAGTCTTGTTGTTTATACTCCAAAAGAAGGTTTTTCTGGTGAAGATACATTTGAGATTGTAGCGAATGACGGAACACAAGAAAGTACTCCTTTTAAATTGTATGTAAACGTTATAGAAACTATAAACTCAAATCCTGTTGCAATTTCATATACCACAACACGAACTCCAGGTCAAATAGTTCAAGACATTGATTTTATGGTTACTCATGAAGACAATAAAACAAAGGTAATCATGAGGGATAATATATTCGTAGCATCCGTTCTTTTAGAATATGAAAAAGAGGTTAGTCTTGATTTCGCTGCGACGATTACTGAATTAGTAAAATTGAGTTCTAATGGTAATCCTCTTTCTGTAAAAGTTAACGAAAATAAAGTACTTTTATACGGCGATGTGTCCAAAGCATTTAGTAGACAAAATTTTAGTACAATCTTTGTGCTCAATTCAGAAAACTCAAATGGTGAAGTTGGGAATTCACTTCAACGAATTTCGAGTGTGTCTGCTCTAAAAGACAATGAATTAGTGTCAATCATAACAGATTCTAAAATATATAATTCTTATACAGATGATTTATCTCCTCTACAAACTACAGACAAAACATTTGAAGTAAGATTGTACGGATTAGATTCCGACATTATAGATAATGAAAAACTAACCTATACTGATGTAGTAGTTACAAATGGTCAACTTGTTGAGCAAAAAAATAACATTATTAAAGTACTTCCTCTAAATGACGAATACATAGAAATCTCCTATAAAGTGAGTGATGGAAAAGTGAGTAGTGAAGCTGGAAAAATTATTATAAACTAGTTAAAACTCTATTTCAAACGATTCTATACCTACAATGTATGAGGCCAAGTGAATTAAATCTACAGAAGAAACTTTGTTATCATTATTGATATCAAAAACTTCTGTAAATGAAGTAGGCATAGTAAAACCTTGAATATTTACACTAAATGAAGCAAAGTAAATAAGGTCACTAGAATCGATTTTACCATCTGCATTAATATCTCCAGGGCCTATGATATTGATATACTGAGTTATGATCTGGCTGTCTGCAATCCCATCGTTTAAAATAAATTTGAATGAATCTGCTCCAGAAAAGTCTTTGCCAGGAGTATATCTGAGTAGTCCGTCTACCAAGGCTACTTCTCCATTACTAGCTTGTACTACAATCGAAGAGGACACTTCATCTCCATCGATGTCTTCATAAGTTGGTTGAATAACAATACTGTCACTATTATATCCCAATACACTGGTTACGTTAAAGCCAATAGGTGCATTGTTTTCCGATTTTTTGACCGTAATGATTCCTTGAGAAATGTCAGAGTTTGATTGCCCATCTGAAACATAAAAAGTAAAAGTATCTTTTCCATAAAACTCACTATTCGGTATATAGGAACCTTCCCCTTGCTCATTCATAGAAATGGTTCCATAAGAAGTTTGGTCAACTAAGACATAGCTAAGATTATCTGAATCGGCATCATATCCACTAAGATTGATAATTACGGATTCATTTTGCGCTGAAGTAACTCTAAATGAATTTCCTACAGGTACATTATTTGGGAGCTTTTTTGTTGAAAGCCCTATGGTGCTTTCTTGACTTTTTAATCCAGCTTGATCTTCCGTATAAAAATTAAACGAATCCTCGCCAGAAAAGCCTTCCTTTGGTGTGAAAACGACTATACCAGTAGTATTATCTATTTCAACAGAACCATTTGTTGGTGGTGTCTGGATAGCATAAGTTAATACATCGTTGTTGTCAGAGTCATAGCCATTCAACTGTATGTTAATTGATGAATTTTCTTTTAAAGAATAATGGTTGTTATAAGCAATTGGTGCTTGATTGGGTTTTGAAATAACCTTAATAAAAATAGTTGAAGGATCGCTGTTGTCAATTCCATCATTAGCGACAAATTGAATGCTTATATCTCCAGAGAATTCTTGATCGGAGGTATAGGTTAAAATTCCTGTATTTGCATCTACCCCAACCACTCCATTAATTTGATTGTTATCAAGTAAACTAAATGTCAAATTATCTTCGTTTACATCTACACTGAGAGTATTTAAATCCAATTCTACTCGATCGCTTGAGTAGGTTGCGATATTACTATTGATAGTAAAAGGTGCAATTTCTTGACCAACGATTTGGTTTATTGTTAATATAAAAACTAGTACTGATAATAATTTGATGTCCAAAAGAATAAATTTTATACTCAAAGTTACAAAAAAAATACGTTATATAAAATCGGATGTTTTTAAACAATTGAAATGAAACCCTTTTGAATAAAATATACATTTAGACCCCTAAATTTGATATAAAGCTTCTTCTTATATCAATTGAAAAACGACCTATTTTAGCAAACCCTCTTAGTTTTGCAATAGACAATCTCAAAATACTACTGATAGACGCTCGTTTAATAGGCTTGAGAACCTTTGACTTCTATCAATTCTGCATGAATACTTCCAACTACAATTTTTGCACTAACTTTGACAGGAATTCTATTTTCATCATTGGTAACCCAGATGGTTATGGCATTGGGATCTTTAAAAATTCTCCCTAAATTGGGTAAATAGGGTTTGAATTTATAGCACTGTATTTTGCCAAGTGAGGTTTTGACAGTTTCTTCTCCAATATATCTTAGTTCGAAGGTAAATTCTCCCTCCTCATTGTAAATCATTGGAAGCTTATAAATAGTATTTTTTGAAATGAGATCTTCTTTAGGTAAGGTTCTGAAAAAATAAAATGCTGATATAATATCTTGAATATTTTCAGAAACAGGAATGGGTGTTTTTATCTCGTTTTTTAGATCAATAACCGTCGCTTCATTCTTCTGCTTATTAAAAAAAATAGTTTCATTAGCAGTATAGCTTCCCTCTATGATATTCCTTCCAAATTTCAAGGGGGTTATATTTTTTGAAAAAATACTGTAGTATTCATCCTTTACTTTGAAGAATAGTTTTGCGAGACCTGTTGTCTCTCCATGGGCAACTACATGATAATTGAAGCTCTTATCTATAAGCGTGTCTTTTATTTTTAAACTTGCGAAACTGGTATTGAATATTCCATAGCGAACTCTGAAATATAACTCTTCTCCATTTCTGAAAGGAGGATTATTCTGGATCTTTTGAGAAAAGGTCAATTCACAAAAGAAAAGAATTAAAAGAAGGAGATTTCTAAATTTCATCTAGCAAAGTTAATTTAATTATCATCGATACTTCGTAAAAAAATAAAGTTCCTCTTTAAAATTTCTGTCAAACAACTTCTTTCAAAAAATCTAACCGTTGAATGTCAACTAAAAATGGACAGAATTTATATATAGCTTAAAAATTAGTATCTTTACTAAAATTGAAACTAGAAAAAGAAAAAAAGTATCTCTCCGTTGTGATATCCAAAATAATCTTGGAGTCATTTTATTAAAATAGCGATGCCTTTTTGTTCCGTAGATAATGTGCAAATAGAAGTGTGTAAATACTGAGAGTGTATTTCATATGCACTTTTGTAGGTTTCAATAAAATAATGTTGAAATGCTGATTGCTATGAATTTCTTATCACATAAACAACGTCTGTGTAAAAGAGGAATGGATCTTTTTTTATCGATACTCCTTTTGCCTGTTTTGATCCCACCAATCCTTGTTTTAATCATAGGAGCAATCCTAGATACCCAAAGTTTTGGGTTGTTTTTTCAAAAAAGGGTAGGACAGCATGGGGTTTTATTTACGATTTATAAAATTAGAACCTTTCAGCATACTGGAAAAATTTCAAACTATTCAAAAAACATTAGAAGACTCAAATTCGATGAATTGCCTCAAATAGTCAATGTTTTGATGGGTCAAATGAGTTTTGTGGGCCCGAGACCAGATCTACCACTATTAATTGCAACATTAAAAGAACCAGAGCGAATTATTTTAGCTCTCAAACCTGGTTTAACAGGCCCCGCTTCTTTGCGCTATTTTAATGAAGAAAAAATACTAGTCCAACAAGACGATCCCGAGGTATATAACGCAACGGTGTTGTATCCCGCAAAAACTCTTATCAACATGAATTATATAAAAAAGTACCAGCTTTTAAATGATGTAAAATATATTTATAAAACCTTGCTACATGTATTCCAAAATATGGCTTTCTAAACCTCATTTTGACAATGAAAATTTCGATATCATCAAGAAAACAATAGCTTCCAATTGGATAAGTTCTGTGGGGCCAAATATTGCTTCTTTTGAAACATCCATAGAAAAAATATTGGAGTGTAAGGCCGAGGTAGTTGCACTTAATTCAGGTACTTCTGCCATACATCTCGCATTAAAATTATTAGAGATTGGACCTGGCGATGAGGTGTTTTGTCAAACATTTAGTTTTTGTGCTACAGTGAATCCAATACTGTACTGTGGAGCAACTCCTATTTTTATTGGAAGTGAAAAAGAAACATGGAATATGTGTCCATTTTTTTTAGAAGAAGCCATTAAAGATCGATTGAAAAAACAGAAGAAACCGAAAGCAATATTAGTAGTAGATTCTTATGGAATGCCCGCAAAGTGGGATGAAATTATAGCCATATCTCGGAAGTATGAAATTCCAATTATCGAAGATGCTGCTGCTGCTCTTGGATCTAAGTATAAAGGACAAATGTGTGGTAGCTTTGGTGATTTTTCTACTCTTTCATTTAATGGGAATAAAATCATTACCACTTCTGCGGGAGGTGCTTTAATCTGTAGAGAGAAACATGTTAAAAAGCGCGCCATCTATTTGGCAACTCAGGCAAAAATAGAGGGGTTTGTTCATGGGGAAGTAGGGTTCAATTATAGAATGAGTAATGTCTTGGCAGCCATTGGGTTGGAGCAATTGACAGTTTTAGAAAAAAGAGTCCAACAAAGAAGAGAAAACCATTCTAAATATCAATCACTCTTTGAAACCTTCAATGGTTTTGTGTTACAAGAGGAAATTAACACCGATTTCTATGCGAATTTTTGGTTAAACTGTATCCGAATAGACACTTCTTTGATTTCTAAATCAATAATTTTAAATGCTTTTTCTAACTATAATATTGATGTGCGATCCTTGTGGTGTCCATTGCACCTCCAACCCTATTTAAAAGGAACCTTATATTATGGAGATCACTTCAGTCAACGGCTATATGATACTGGGTTGTGTTTGCCTTCTAGTTCTAATTTGACTTCTGAAGAATTTCATAGAATTGGTCAAGTTTTTACAACTCTACTAAAATAAAAAACCATGTTAGAAGCTTTTTTTACAGAACAAGCCCATCAAAAAAAAACACCTTTTATGAAGGAAGCTTTTTTTAATAAATATCGAAATGAGTCTATTTTGATAACGGGTGCCGGAGGATCCATTGGGAGGAAACTTGTTGAAACACTTATTGGGATCAATTTCAAACACATGATTCTCATAGATCAGTCTGAGTTTAACTTATTTCAATTAAAACAATTTGATTTTCCCCAGGATGTTCAGTTGGAAATTGCAGACATCAGAGATCGAAGAAAGATGGAATTTCTTATGCAGATATACAGGCCCAAACTCGTTATTCACACCGCTGCCTATAAACATGTCTCTCTGTCAAAAAAGAATATTTATGAATTTATAAGAGTAAATGTTGAAGGAACCATTAATGTTTTTAAATCTTCGCTAAATCATGGGGTCTCAGATTTTATTTTTGTTTCTACCGACAAAGCGGTGAACCCGGTTAATAAAATGGGACTTTCAAAAATGCTTGCAGAGTTATTCTTGGAATCGTACTTTCCCTCTTCAAAAATGCAGATAAAAATCGTACGATTTGGAAATGTAATCAATTCTAGTGGATCTGTCATCCCTACTTTTCTGAGGAATATAAACAATGGAGAAGCTATTGAGGTTAGAAATAAAAACACAGAAAGATATTTTATATATGATGATGTTGTGGCAAAAAATATTTTACACATTGCGATTGAAAACACCCCTGCAATCTATCTATTAGAAATGAATGCACCTGTAAAAATCCTTGACCTGGCCATTTATATCAAAGAAATAAGAAAGTCAAACAGCGTTATAAAGACCGTCGATCTTTATAAAGAAGAAAAAATTACAGAGGAGTTATTAAATTTTGACGAATGCCCTGAAAAAACTCTTTATGAAGGGTGTTATTTTGTTAAGAAGGGCTTACTTCCCAATAAGAAACTTCGCAAAGAAATAATGAAGATTGTTAAACATAATAAAAAGTGGAAATTTAAAAGAGTTAACAAACAATTATTAAAATGGACTTCTTTTACTGGGGTAAACTTCCTTCCAAAATATTTTATCCTTTCCTCACCTTTAAACATAAATGATTAATATTATGAGAGCGTTTTTCTTCTTTTTTTTTACCGAAAACGATTGAGTTTTTGATTGTTGTTGTGTATGATACATACTTGTAATATATTTGATTTTAAATTGATTTTAAGATGATATTAATTGCAGACGGAGGTTCTACAAAAGCAGATTGGATTGCTCTAAACACAAACAAAGAAGAAGCATTTAGGGTGAGGACCCTTGGGTTAAATCCAGCAATTGTGCCTCACGAAGAATTGTACAATAGAATCATTAATATGTTTCAATTGATTCATGTAAAGGATGAGGTCACAGAAATTCATTTTTACGGAGCTGGTTGTGGTACTCCCAAACCTATTGAAATTTTAAAAACAATTTTAGAATCGATATTTGTCAATGCAAAAGTTTTTATTGCCGAAGATATGTTGGCAGCTGTGTACGCTGCTGCTGGTAAAAAACCAGCGTTGGTATGTATTTTAGGAACTGGATCTAATAGTTGCTATTATAACGGGGAACACATGGAGATGATGACAGCTTCTTTAGGTTATATTTTAATGGACGAGGCTAGTGGTAATTATTTTGGAAAAAAATTAATTGTCGACTACTATTATAACAAAATGCCAAAGAAAATTGCAGAGAAGTTTCAAAATGAGTTTGATTTAGATGCAGATCATATCAAAAAGAATTTATACCGAGTGCCCAACCCAAATATGTATTTAGCCACCTTTGCCAAATTCATGTTTGAGTTTAAAGAAGAAAAGTATATTAAAAAAATTATTAAAAAGGGATTTCAAGAATTTTTTAAGTACAGAATTTTACCTTACAATAAAACAGCAGAAACCCCCATTTATTTCATTGGTTCCATCGCCTATTACTTTAGAGATATCTTAGAAAAAATTGCACATAAGAACAATTTAGAAATCACTGATGTCATCCAGCGACCTATAGATAATTTACTCGAATACCATAAAAATAATATCAATCAATAATCGATAGAAGTCTTTCTAATTGCATTCCTCTCGAGCCTTTGATTAAGATCGATTGACTGTGTAAGGGGTTGGTTTTAAGGAAAGTAAACAACTCTTCAAAAGTTTTGAATAGTTGAGAGTTTGCTTTTGTTTGATAAAAATTCTCACCAACAAAATACGTGTTCTCAAAATCTAGTTTTTCAACAAGATCTATGATTTTTTGATGTTCTAATAAACTGCTTACTCCCAATTCAAACATATCTCCTAAAATTACTGTTTTTTTAGGTAGATCCATCAATTTAAAATTCTCTACTGCAACTTTCATACTCGATGGATTTGCATTGTAAGCATCTAAAATAATATGATTGGACTGTTTTTTAATAATTTGCGAACGGTTGTTTTCTGGAATATAATTTTCTAATGCTTTTTTAATTTCAACTGTCGAAATTTTAAAATAGCTAGCAATTGTTGCGGCAATAGCAATGTTAGTATAGTTATAATTTCCAATGAGGTGGCTCTCAATTTGAGTTCCATCAAAAGAGATTTTTACATAAGGGCTTGCTCCTAAAAATTTCAAATGACTTGGGAAAGAAATGCTTGTTGCATTTTTTGATTTTTCAATCTGAAGCAGGTCTGTTGGATTTATAAAAGCTGTTTTGTTATTTTTTGCTAGAAAAGAATACAATTCACTTTTTCCTTTGATAACCCCCTCTAGACCACCAAAACCCTCTAAATGTGCCTTGCCAAAGTTTGTGATGTATCCAAAATCTGGTTCACAAATACTGCATAAAAATTCAATTTCTTTTTGATGATTTGCTCCCATTTCTACAATTCCGATTTCTGTTTTGGGAGTCATCGAAAGGAGGGTAAGCGGCACACCAATGTGGTTGTTTAGATTTCCTTTTGTTGCAGTGGTATTATATTTTTTGGACAGAGTAGCATGTAGCAACTCTTTTGTAGTTGTTTTTCCATTACTGCCTGTGATTCCAATGATTGGAATTTTTAAGATATTTCGATGATAATTTGCTAAATCTTGAAGTGTTTTGAGTACATTTTTTACAAGAATAATATGCTGATGTGTTGCATACTTTTCTTGGTCAACAATGGCATAACTAGCTCCCATTTCTAGTGCTTTTTCCGCAAATTCATTACCATTAAAATGAGTTCCTTTCAATCCAAAGAAAAGGGTGTTTTTTCTGATTTTTCTGGTGTCAGTATCCACAAGAAAATGCAGGGTGTATAACTCGTATAAATCTTTAATTCTCATTGTTTAAACATAAAAAACCCCACCGTTGAACATTTCAGTGAGGTTTTTTTTAATTTCATTATTAGTTTATCTAGAGGAATTTCTGGCAGTTCTTCTTTCATTAAGATTCCCCAACATGTCAGTGGCACATCTAAAACCAATGTCATTTCTAGCCATGAATTGTGGTAGATATCTTCTTTGAGCAGGATCTAACCAGTATTCTCTATCAGACCAAGACCCCCCCTTGTAAACTCTTGTTTTGTTACTGATTAAGGTAGTCCTTTTTTTATCGTCTGGAATCCTATTTTGTTCAGGAGAATTGTACATGGCAGGCCTTGAAGCAAACTGATCTTCATCATCGTCGTAAAACCTTGATGAATCTATATCACCATCTCCAATATCTGAATTATCTGAAACGTTAAAGTTAGACCTGATACCAATATCTTTTTTTGAAATTGGTTTGTATTTAATACTCCCAGGAAACTGTTTTGGAATGATTCTTCCATTGGGTAGGGTGTCATACTCTACTTGGGCTTGATCAGAACTCCCTGCAATGACTACTTTACCTTCTTTATTGATCACTTTTTGTGTATAGATATTTCCTCTATAGTAGTTGAAATCATTGGCTTCATTATCAATGTTGGGTCTGTAGACATCGGCCACCCACTCAGAAACATTACCAGACATGTCATACAAACCAAATGCATTGGGTGGGTATGATCTTACACGAATAGGAATGTCTGAACCATCAGAACTCCAACCAGAAATTCCAGTATAGTTTCCTATGCCTTGCTTGAAGTTAGCTAACTGGTCTCCCTTAAATCTTTTTTTAGTCTCTATTGAATATTTACCGTTCCATGCATATTTTTTTCTTCCTCGGATCATATTATACTCTCTATTTTCAATATTCGCCTTGGCAGCAAACTCCCATTCAGCTTCTGTAGGGAGTCTAAATCGTTGGTGAAGAACTCCATCTGCTTGGGTGATTTTTCTTCCTTGAAATGAATCTCGAGTTCCTTTTACCTTTCCTCTAGTTCTTATACCTCTTTTGTATACAGTGGTATCTCCTTCAAAGAGTTGGTCTGAATCGGCTAAGAAAACTTCTGTATCAAAAAAGTTTCTTAGGGTGTCATTTTGAAAAATATTACTGATGTATCCCTTATCGATTAGCTTTTTTAAATTCACAGCATCCGTACGCCATTTACAGTATTGATTTGCTTGAAGCCAGCTAACACCAACAACAGGATAGTCTGAATAAGCAGGATGTCTCAGGTAACTCTCAGATAAAAGATCTGTATTCCCCAAGCTTTTTCTCCAGACCAAAGTATCTGGTAAAACTGAATTGTAAATATGTTTGTATTTCTCCTCTGAAGGAGGAAAAACATCTTTGATATACTGGATGTATAAAAAGTATTCCGAGTTGGTTACTTCTGTCTCATCCATATAGAAAGAGCGAACATGGATCTTTTTTGGGGTAGTGTTCCAATCAGACATTACATCATCTTGCACCTGTCCCATCGTAAAAGTTCCTCCTTCAATAGCAACCATTCCAAGAGGAATTTCTTTCGTTTTAAATTCAGTTCCTTTTATATAATTACCAAATCGGTCATTATTAAAAGGGATTCCTGTAAGTGATGAGTTTCCCGAGGTAGTTCTGATACAGCTTGATATTATCAGTAATGACAAAACAAGAATGGTTGGTGTAAGTAGGTTTTTCATTTAATAGTTGATGATTTGTTAGGGTTTTTTTGGTATTTATTTTGCAATTTACAATAATTATAGATTCAAACAAACCATTTATATATTTAAAGGTATATAATATGTATTGTATCAAATCGAAAACGGATATTTTATATATTTAGTATAATTTAAAAGGATTCTGTTAAAATATATATAAATTATTTGCGTTCTTTGGGTACGATTATGAAGATATCTATTTTACTTCTTAGTATCATTTTTTTTTGTCAGGCAATTTTCACTCAAACAATCAATTCAGTTTTGTCTTCA
>Ga0206677_10002012_pt1 | contig 18455 bp, 17 predicted proteins | sample M130m12015metaG_FD_155475 | JGI IMG/M metagenome (GOLD analysis project Ga0206677, IMG submission 155475) | Ammonia-oxidizing marine archaeal communities from Monterey Bay, California, United States - M1 30m 12015 | ecosystem: Environmental > Aquatic > Marine > Intertidal zone | place: USA...
AATGGTATTACTTATGATGAAGCTAATGATAGATTAGTATTCACATGTTGGTCAGGTGGAAACATCAGACAGGTAGACTTAGCCGACTATTCATTATCTACCTTAATGAATACTGGATTAAGCCAAATTGACGGAATCGATCATGATGAAGATGGAAAATTTTATGTTTCTTCTTGGAGCCCTACTAGAATCACTCTTTTAAATCATGAGTTTACCGCTCAACAAACTATAACAGCTCCAGGTTTATCAGGTCCAGCAGACATTTCTTACGCTGTAGAAATAGACACTTTAGCGGTAGCTAATTCTGGAAATGGTTCTATTACCTATATCTATTTAGGAGATCTTGTAGGACAAGATGAATTAGAAACTACAGCTAGTTTTAATGTTTATCCAAATCCTATTTCAGAGAGTTCTTTTATCTCTTTTGATTTAAAACACAGTACTGCCTGTGAAATCTCTATTTATGACACGCAGGGAAAGTTAGTTTACGAGCTATTAAATGAAACCATGGCAGCTGGAAATCATAAAGTATTACTGGCAGGGTTTTCGCTAGAAACTGGTATGTATGTGTGCGAGTTAAAAACTGGCCAAACATCCCAGATTATTCAACTAATTAAAAAATAATGCGCGGTTTTATCCTTCTTCTTTCTGGTTTTTTTCTGTCTATGAGTGTTTATACTCAGCAAATTGAAAACAAAGAAAACAACTCTAACTGGAAGGATAAACTAGCGATCGATGGAAATTTAGCATTACAGTTTGGGACATACACTCTTATAGGTGGAAATCCACAAATTGGATATAGAATTACCGATAAAATATTAGCTGGAGTTGGATACAGCTACTACTTAAATAGCGTTCGATTAGGGACTGTGAGCTATAACGATAAACTTCACGGACCTACTGCTTTTACGAGAGTTCTAGTTACCGACAATCTATTTATCCGAGCGGATTACCAGAATTTGAAATACGTTTTAGATACAGTATCTGACGCTCCGCCAGAAACATTTAATAGAGACAGATTATTCTTAGGAGGTGGTTACAGATATCCTTTAGGAGACAGAATAAACTTCACAGGTGGGGTCTTTTTAGATGTTTTAGATCCTGTGGCTCGTCCAGTTTTTAGAGCTGGTGTGGAAGCTGGTTTTGGGAGGTGGTAGATTTGAAATTTTCGAAATCCTTAATCATTCAGTAAAAATATTTTCAACAGCACTAACTTGTTCTAGATTTAGTATTTCTCTGTTCGTGCAGATTAAGTCTTTCCAAATTCAAATCAATCCTACTTGAAACTCTTTTTCACAGCCTTAGGGACTCCGTCTTTGTGAAGCAGAATACCTACTGTTTTTAGCTTCACATACTCCTGAGAGATGTACTGGATTCCTCCGTACGGATTATCATCTCCCCATGAGTTTTTAATCATGTAATAGATAGTTCCATTCTGGTCGGTGGCTCTTCCTATTAGGTGCATTAAATGATCATCTGTAGTAGAAAAATTATCAAAAGTTTCTTGACGCATTTCCTGCGTCACTTCTTTTTCTTCTACTACTTTTTTCCACATGTCAGCTTTATCAATTCCTTTCACAGGAATAACAGCCATTCCATTTTTAAATGAAAATGAACGTTCACTTACATCTGCATCCCATGCCACAGAAAAGCCATTATCTAAAGCATTATCAATAACAGAAATCATGTCATTTAAAGGTACATTCATAAACTCTCCTTGACTAAAATTATCAGGAATCTCTAGCACGAAATCCTCATAAAATGGATGATGAGTATAACTCGTGAAATTCATATAATCTTCTGCATCCAATCCCATATCATCTCTAAAAGATTCTGGCGTGTATTCTTTTCCTTGGTATTCGAATTTTTCTGGTACTTCTCCTATGTATGCATCTAAAATTCCATCTACAGCTCCTAGATAATCATATTTTCCTCCTCCGGTTTTAACTACTGCCTCTACTGCAGCTTCTAGAACAGCATCCATCTGTCCATGATTGTGATCTACATCATCATTTTCTCTTCCTGAATATGCAGATTCTGGAATACAGCCATCTTCTCTTAACACATTAATTACATCATGGCAAAGACTTCCCGGGCCAAACTGGTGTTTTCCATGCATACGCACATACTTTTCAGCTTTTTTAGGATAAGTCATTCTCACATTAAACATTTCGCTTAGGTTATGCTCGCCTTTTCCCATTCTAATCAATTCTGATTCTAAAAATGAAATAGTGGCAAAACTCCAACAAGTTCCTGTTTGACACTGATTCTTCGTATCCGTATGACTTAAGTCCACTAGGTTTTCAAATTCATAAACTGGTTTTTCGTCTTGGGCATTTACGGTAACTATTGCAACGCAGAATAATGCGCTTAGGAAGATATTTTTCATGATTTCTTTGAATAATTAAGGCAAGATAACAATTAACCGATTCATGTGCATAGGTTAGGTGATGACCACGGTGCAATATGTGTTAATTGTCTGAAGTTTGTACTATATGAAGCGGAGAATAGCAGTAGTTTATGGTGGATACTCAGGAGAGGCTGTAGTGTCTAAGAAAAGTGCACAAATGGTGCTCGATAATATCGACAGGAATAAATTCGATGTTACTCCTGTAGAGATTACTAAAACTGAATGGATGGCACATATTGACGGTGCCAAATTTCCTATCAATCGACATGACTTTTCAGCTTCTACTCAAGACGGAAAGCTCACTTTCGATAAGGTGTTTAATATCATTCATGGAACTCCCGGTGAAGATGGAATTCTTCAAGGGTACTTTCAAATGGTAGGCATGCCTCACACTTCTTCAGAGGTTTTTGCTATGAGCTTAACTTTTAATAAATCTGCTAATAACACATACCTCCAGCAGTTTGGTTTTAACTGTGCTAAGAGTTTAGTTCTTAGAAAGACCGATCATTATTCTATTTCTAAAATCATAGAAACTCTAGGGCTTCCATGTTTTGTAAAACCTAATGAAGGTGGGTCAAGCATAGGAATTTCTAAGGTAAAAGAAGCGTCTCAAATGGTAGCAGCTATAGAATTAGCTTTTGATGAGAATTCCGAAGTAATTATAGAGGAGTTTATTTCAGGAAGAGAGGTTAGTTGCGGTGTAATTTCAAGACAAGGAAGGGCTTTCGCTATGCCGTTAACCGAGATGATCTCGTTTGGAGAATTCTTCGATTATGAAGCCAAATATGAAGGAAATAGTAATGAAGTTACTCCTGCCGAAATACCTAAAAGTCTTACTCTACAAATTCAAAATATAGCTACAGAAGTGTATGATATTTTGCGTTGCAATGGAATGATTAGAATAGACTTCCTATTAAATGAGAAAGGGCCATATTTAATAGAAGTTAATACCGTCCCTGGATTTTCTGATGCAAGCATTATACCTCAGCAAGCTGCTGCTGCAGGAATAAGTAAAAAAGAACTGATTTCGTTACTTTTAGAGTAAGCTTATTTGACATCAGATAAAAGCTCATTCACTTTTTTTTGTTACAGTGAAATTTTTGGACTCTACATTTCCAGCCAAGTCATGCACCCAATAATTTACCGCAGTTTTACCTACGGGAAATACATCGCCTGATGCATAGCTAGATCTAAACAATTATCTTGAACCTCTGGTCCTTCCAATTTTACTGTAGTTACTGAAGCAGCAACTGTTTCTACTTCTAGAAACTCAATGAAATTCGGCTTTTCATTATCTGCTACCTCTACTATAAATATGCAGAAATGGCTATTGTTCTGTGCTTTATAATAAACAGTGATAGGTCCTACTTCGAAAAAAGATTGAGAAGTGTAATTATGCTGGATTTGCCTCAGCTCTCTCACCGCTATTTCTGCGAAAGGTTCTGTGTAATTAACTTGAGCTCCACAATCTCCTGGTGTTGACACCTCCATTGTATTCCCCGGGCAAGACATTCTTTCATTTATACCTTGACTGAATAAAGTAGAGCTATAATTAGTAGACCAGTTGCTACTAAAACATTTTTACATCGTAGGTTCATTATCAGAATGAAGTATTTCCGCTTGGTTAAACTCAAAATCAGTTCACTAGGTTATAATTCACTTCTTCTAAAGACTATTTACATGTAGGATAAAACTTTTTTTCTATCGAAATAGCCCTACTTCTTCTTTGCCCTAGATGGATTCTCATTAATGAAAGACTTCCAGCTAGAGTATGACCTACCTCCTGCAGTGTTTGAGGACTGATAGAAATGACAAACTGCAGCACCTAATCCATCAGTGGCATCTAATCCTTTAGGCATGTTTTCAGCTGGAATATTTAACGTTGACTGAAGCATAGCAGCTACTTGTTCTTTAGATGCGTTTCCGTTTCCAGTAATGGACTGCTTTATCTTTCTAGGGGCATATTCCACATACGACATATCATACCTAAGTGCTGCCGCTATAGAAACTCCCTGTGCCCTGCCCAACTTGAGCATCGATTGGACGTTTTTTCCAAAAAAAGGAGCTTCTATGGCGAGCTCATCTGGACTAAATTCTTCTATGAGCTGACACACTCTATCAAAGATTTTTTTCATTTTAACAGCATGGTCTGGGTATTTACTCAACTGAATAACACCCATTCTCATCAACTCCATCTTTTTTCCTTTAGCCATAATTATCCCATAACCCATTACGCTGGTCCCAGGGTCAATTCCTAAAATAATTCTCTCTTGAACGGGTTTCTTCTCTGCCATCTTCATTGTAAGATTCGAAAATAGTATTTCTTTGTTCTCTTATGATGCTATGGTTACTTTTCATATTAGCGATTTATGCACCTTACTTTATTTGGGCAGATAGAACTCATAAAAGTTTTCGAAATAAAATGGAAGGCTCGATAAAAGCTGAAGGTGATATTCACCATCCAGTAAGCATCATTATTCCGTTTAGAAACGAGAATGGAACTGTCCAAAAACTTGTAAATGAATTATTAATTCAAATCTTAGGTTATGACAACTGCGAGGTCATTCTGGTTAATGACCATAGCACTGACGGGGGAGAAGAAGTTTTATATCAGTTGATTTCTTCGGAAACTGGCCCTCTCCAACTTATTAACGCTAAAAAAGAGGGAAAGAAAAATGCTCTTACTGAAGGAATTCAACTAGCTAAAAACGACTGGATAGTTACGCTAGATGCTGATGTTTCTCTACCTGAAATGTGGATGAACCTTATAACAAAAACGTGTGAAAATGCTCCCACAGATATGGTAATTCTTCCTGTGGAAATTTTTCCATTTCCTAAATTTTATCAGAAAATAGAAGCACTAGAATTTACCGTTTTACAGGGCATTACTTTCGGTTATGCTCAGCAGCAGAAGCCTATTCTAGCCAACGGAGCACATTTGGCTTTTAAAAAGAAGGCGTTTTTCGATTTTATTGGCTACTCTTCTCACAATCACATGGCCAGTGGAGACGATGTTTTCTTCATGGAGCAGTTACAGAGGAGCGATTCTCATTCTGTGGGTTATTCTCATTACAACGACATGTCAGTTTCCACAGCAGGAAGCTCTTCCATCATTGAGCTGATTCATCAAAAAGTGAGGTGGGGAAGCAAAACATTACAGTTCAAATCGAATCATGTCAAGAGAATCGGAGTTCTTGTGCTGGTTGCCAACCTAGCTTTCGTTCCGTTGCTGTTTTCAGGGAGCTGGCGAATTTTTGCCTTAGGCTTTTTCATTAAATCCGCAAGTGATTTGTACTTGGTTCTATTCCCATTAACAGCCCGCAGCCGAAAAACTCTTTTGAAGTACATTCCAGTTTTTATGGTTGTTTACCCTTTTTACATCATTTTTGTAAGCGTTGTAACGCTATTTTTTAAACCAAAATGGAAAGGCAGAAGAATTTAAATGGCTCAGAAAAAAGGTATATCTCCAGAAAAATTAGCGTTTCAGAAACTGCTTAAAAACAGAATAGCCCAGCTGAGTTTTGGCGTTATTCTGCTCATCACTTTGACAGCTATTCTAGGACCTTTTGTTAGACCAGATCATTCTCCAAATGCCAATACGCAGCTTCTAAGTATTTCTAGAATGAAACCTGGATTTACTGCTAACTTATTAACCTTTCGTAAAAATGAAGCTTATAAGCGACCTAACTTTTTTACCTGTATAGGAGATGGAGGTTGGGATAATTGTTCCAATTACATTCCACTAGAATCATGGGAAATAAAATCAGACTCTATCTTTTATAAGGCTACTGGTGAAGATGAAATTTCATCTAGTCATTTGGTAGATGTACTTTATCATTTAGCAGATGGGAGTTATAAAAAAACCAGCTCAGGTTATTCTGTAGAGCATTATAAAGGTGGTGAATTGGTTTCAGAGAATGTCTCCACCGAACAATTAGCGGAAAATTCTTTTCAAGCAGTTACCCAACAAACTTATTTATTAGGAACCGATAAATATGGTAGAGACTACTTAAGTAGGCTCATGGCTGGAACTGTCATCTCTATTTCTGTAGGTTTTATAGCGATTTTCATCTCCTTACTAATAGGAATATTACTGGGATTACTTGCTGGATATTACAGAGGAAAAACTGATGACTTTATCATGTGGTTTATAAATGTTATTTGGTCTATTCCTACACTATTGATGGTTATGGCCATCACCTTAGTTTTTGGGAAAGGGTTTTGGAAAATCTTTCTAGCAGTAGGATTAACTATGTGGGTAGAAGTAGCCCGTATAGTAAGAGGTCAGGTAATAGCAGAGAGAGAATTGGATTATGTCACAGCGGCTAGATCTCTAGGGTTTTCTGATTTAAGAATCATGCTCAAACATATTTTGCCTAATATTTTCAGTCCCGTTATAGTAGTTACCGCAGCCAATTTTGCTGCGGCTATCTTAATAGAAGCTGGGTTAAGTTTCTTAGGAATAGGCGCTCAGGTTCCTACTCCTTCTTGGGGAAATATGATTAAAGAACATTATGCATACATTACCACAGACTATGCTTATTTGGCTATTCTTCCTGGAATTTGTATTATGATTTTGGTATTAGCGTTTATGCTATTGGGGAATGCACTTAGAGATGCATTAGATGTGAAGAGTTGATTTTACTTACTTCTTATGGCGTCCACGGGGTTTAACCTAGAAGCTACATAAGCTGGCAGCACTCCAGAAACCAATCCAATTATTGCAGAAATCAATACTCCCATTAATAGATTGGTCCAAAATATTTCCAGTGTAAAACTGTTTGAAAACAGATTTACCATCAAGACTAAAATACTCATCAGGACCAGTCCTATTATTCCTCCAAACACACATAACGTCACAGACTCTGCCAAAAACTGGAGCATGATAAAACTGTTCTTAGCTCCTAAAGCTTTTTGAATTCCTATGATATTCGTCCGCTCTTTCACCGAAACGAACATGATGTTAGCTATGCTAAACCCTCCTACGAGTATCGCAAAAAAGCCTATTATAAAACCTACAGCATTTATCATTACAAATACTCCATCCACTAAAGCAGATAGCATACTGGCTTCATTCACCGAGAAGTCATTTTTCTTATTTATGCTTAACTTTCTGATAGCTCTGAACTGACCTATAACCTCGTCCATAACTTCAGCATTAGAAACTCCGGGCTTGGCCTTGACAAGAATCTGACAATCTGTATTTCTCAGATCCACCATCCTAGTGATGAATTTGACAGGCATTAATACAAGTTTATCAAATGAAGATCCAATGATGGATGTCCCTTCTTTACTGAAGACTCCTATCACTTTTACTTTCTGTCCTTTAACTTTTATGCTTTTACCTATAGGGCTCAAATTACCAAAAAGCGTTTCTGCTATCTCATTTCCTATGATGACCGTGTTTCTTCCGCCCACAGCTTCGACTTCTGTAAAATACCTTCCTTGACTTATGTCTAACTTGATGACTTCATTATACTCAAAACTCACACCTGCTAGTTTAGCTCCACTGTAGCTGTTATTATTGTATTCTGCAACACCATCTGTTCCTGTAGCAAAAGCAACTGCATCAGCTTTGGTTAGTCTTTTCTTCAGGTTACTGGCATCTTTTAAGGCCGGTTGTTTTCTCCGAATGAATTCCCACCACTTGAATTCTGTATCACCTTCTTCAGGACCCCATGGCATTTGCTGGATGAACAATACATCTTCATTCAAAATTTCGAAACTATCTTCTATGCCAGCTTTTAATGAATCCACTAGGGTGAAAACACTGATTATACTGAAAATTCCAATGGTTACTCCAAGCAAAGAAAGGAACGTACGCAATTTATTCACCAGTAATGCCTGATAGGCAAATGTGATACTCTCACCGAATAATCGAAAAAATATTTTATACCGTTTCAGCACATAATTGAATAAGTATGTAAAAGTAAGCATGAGTGACGGTAAACCAATTTCATGATGTAAACAAGACATCCTAATCAATGTTAATTCAATGGTCAACTAAAAATCTTAAGTCCGCCTTAAATTATCAACATAACAGTGAAATTTTAACCCAAAAACCCGCTAAAACAATTCGGATTGATAGCTTTGCGCGCTGAACCTGTAGCAAGAAATAAATGACACATAATAAACGCATCTCAAACGCTCTGATATCCGTATTTGACAAAGAAGGATTAGCTCCAATAGCTAAGAAATTAGCTGACCAGGGAGTAACTATTTACAGCACCGGAGGAACACAATCTTACATAGAAAAATTGGGGATTGAGGTAGAGCCTGTAGAAGAATTAACAAGTTATCCTTCTATCTTAGGTGGGCGAGTGAAAACACTTCACCCTAAGGTGTTTGGTGGAATTTTAAGTAGAAGAGAATTGGCAGGTGATGTGGCTCAATTGGAAGAATACGAAATACCAGAATTAGATTTGGTAATAGTAGATCTCTACCCTTTTGAGAAAACAGTAGCTTCAGGAGCCGCAGAACAAAATATTATTGAAAAAATAGACATTGGTGGGATTTCACTGGTTAGAGCCGCTGCAAAAAACTTTAAAGATGTAGTGATAATTCCTTCGAAAGATGAGTATGGCTTTTTACAAAATATGCTAGATGAATCTGGAGCTGAATCTACTCTAGATCAACGAAAATTTTTAGCCAAAAGAGCGTTTGAAATTTCTAGTCATTATGATTCAGCTATATTCACTTATTTCGATGGTGAGGAGACTTCTGCTTTAAAACTAAGTCAGGTTGAAAAGACCTCTTTAAGATATGGTGAAAATCCGCATCAGAAAGGAGCCTTCTTTGGAAACTTGGACGAGCTATTTACTCAGGTTCATGGAAAAGCTCTCTCGTATAACAACTTATTAGATGTAGATGCTGCGGTGCAATTAATAGCCGAATTCTCTAAAGACAAACCAACGTTCGCAATCTTGAAACATAACAATGCATGTGGATTAGCAGTTAGAGATTCTGTGGTACAAGCATATGAAGATGCATTGGCCGGAGACCCTGTTTCTGCCTTTGGTGGAGTACTTATCTGCAATCAAGAAATAGACGCTGCTGCTGCCGAAAAAATCAATACACTTTTCTGTGAAGTAGTTATAGCTCCTAGCTATAAAGAAGCTGCACTAGAAACTTTAAAGTCTAAAAAAAATAGAGTAATCCTTATCCAAAAAGAAACTGAATTTGCAAATTTCAATGTACGAACAGCGCTTAACGGATATCTGTGGCAGGAGAAAGACGAAAGAAAAGATGCTATTTCTGTGAGCAAATTAGCTACCGAAAATGATTGCTCTTCTAAGGAGAAATTAGACTTAGAATTTGCTGCTAAGCTAGTCAAGCACACGAAGTCTAATACAATAGTATTTGCTAAAAACAACCAGCTTTGCGCAAGTGGAACTGGTCAGACATCAAGAGTGGATGCGTTGAACCAAGCAATTATAAAAGCCAAAGCATTTGGTTTCGATTTAAATGGAGCTGTTATGGCTTCAGATGCCTTTTTTCCATTCCCTGACTGTGTAGAATTAGCACACAATGAAGGAATAAATGCTGTAGTCCAACCCGGAGGAAGCATTAAAGACCAACTAAGTATAGACTATTGCAACTCTAATAAAATGGCAATGTACTTCACCGGAACCCGTCATTTTAAGCACTAGAATCATTAACAAATATTTGTAAATAACGGATTTACATTAATTATTTCAGGCGGTCTTTATCATTAATTTTATTGACTACATCTAACCGACAAAAAAAGACACACCCCTTAAGCTGATGGGATTATTCAATTTACTTACTCAAGAGATAGCCATAGATTTAGGTACGGCTAACACACTTATCATTCACAATGGTAAAGTAGTGGTAGATGAGCCTTCAATAGTGGCCGTAGACAGAACCACCCAAAAAGTGGTAGCTGTAGGAAGAATGGCTCAACGAATGCACGGTAAGACCCATGAAAACATTAAAACCATCAGACCGCTCAGAGACGGTGTAATAGCCGATTTTAAGTATGCCGAAGATATGATTAAGGGCATGATTAAGATGATTAAAAAGTCTAAATCACTTTTTGCACCTTCATACAGAATGGTAATTTGTATTCCTTCTGGAATTACAGAAGTAGAAAAAAGAGCGGTAATAGATAGTGCTGAGCATGCTGGAGCTAAAGAGGTTTATTTAATCCATGAACCGATGGCAGCTGCATTAGGTATCGGTATAGATGTGGAAGAACCTATGGGGAACATGGTTATAGACATAGGAGGTGGAACTTCTGAAATAGCCGTAATAGCTCTAGGAGGAATAGTTACTGATAAAAATATCCGTGTAGCTGGAGATGAATTCACTTCAGATATAGAGGAATATATGAGACGTCAGCATAACATCCTTATTGGAGAAAGAACTGCTGAGCAAATAAAAATAGAAGTGGGTGCTGCTCTTACTGAGTTAGACGATCCACCTGAGGATTACGCAGTAAGAGGACGTGACTTAATGACAGGAATACCCAAAGAGATCAAAGTATCATATACAGAGATAGCTACTGCACTTGATAAATCAATCGCTAAGATTGAAGAAGCTATTCTAAGTTGTTTAGAAAACACTCCTCCTGAGCTCTCTGCAGATATTTACAAAACTGGTATCTATTTAGCTGGTGGTGGTGCTCTTCTTAGAGGACTCGACAAGCGTATTTCTGCTAAGACTAAGCTTCCAGTTCATGTAGCTGAAGACCCTTTAAAGGCAGTGGCTAATGGAACAGGAATAGCTCTTAAAAACATTGATAGATTCCAATTCTTGATGAAAGATTAAAGTAAAAAGGTATAAACCATGAAGAATTTAGTAGAACTCATCTCCAAGTTCAAAGACTTTATTATCTACATCTTCTTCTCTCTAGTTAGCCTTTACTTGCTTTTTTCAAATGGGTTTTACCACCAAAACAGTTTCCTTAATTCTTCAAGCGAACTTATGGGTGGAATTTATGCAAGAACCTCATCCATAAGTGATTACTTAGAATTAGAAGAGCGTAATAAAGAACTCAGAATAGAACTGGCTCTTTCTAAGATGAAGCTGTTAGAAAGCTCTTTAGATTTAGATAATAATCCAATCGAAGTAATAGATTCTCTTACGGCGTTACAATTCTCTTTCCGTCCAGCTAAGGTGATTAATAAAACCACAGGATATAATGAAAACCATATCACCATTAACAAAGGCTCCACCAATGGAGTTAAAGTAGATGATGGAGTAATATCTATGGGAAATTCACTAGTAGGAAGAGTGTGCAAAGTATCAGAACATTTTAGTCTAGTCACTCCAATTATCAATGCAGAGTTCGCTCTAAAAGTTAGCCTTAAGAAAAATAATGTGGATGGCCTTCTGCAGTGGGATGGAGCTGATATAGGATTTGCACAAGTAAATGAAATAGGAAAACGTGTAAATATCCAAATAGGTGACACCTTGGTAACCAGTGGCTCTTCAGCATATTTACCTAGAGGTGTAGATGTGGGGTATGTTATTGAAATAGAACCTATGGGAGATGTTCTAAATATTACAATAGAGCTAAAAACAGACTTTACTAAGGTATTAGATGTAATGGTAATTTCTAATGTATTTAGAATAGAGCAACAGGAATTAGAGTCTGACCAAAACCCAGAAGGAAACTAATGCCAATAGTAATTAGAAATATCATTCGCTTTTTTTTGCTATTGCTTTTACAGGTGTTGATTCTGAATAATCTGGAAAATTTAGGCTTGGCTAATTCATTTATTCTTCCGCAGATTTACATTTTATTTATTCTTTTACTCCCTTTTGAAACTCCCACTTGGATTTCTATCTGCTTGGGATTTCTGATAGGTTTACTTGTAGATTTTAGCATAGATACAGAAGGGCTTCACGCCTTCGCATCTACCAGCATAGCATACCTTAAACCTAGATTGACTAAATCACTAAGTCCTAGAGACGGTTATGACTTTAATAGCGAGCCTAATCTCAGAGACCAAGGTTTGAACTGGTTTTTAGTTTACGGCTCTATCCTGATATTCACGCATCATTTCTTGCTTTTCTTCTTAGAAAAACTAGCTTGGAGTAATTTCTTTAGCACCTTACTAACTATAGTTTTAAGTGCTGCGTTCAGTCTTATACTAGCGATGATTTATCAGTTTATAGTGTATCAAAAGAAACGATAGAATGAATAGTTTACAGAACAGACGCTATGCCATTCTAGGATTAATCCTTTTTATAATAATCACGTTTGCTGTTAAATTATTCACGTTGCAAATAACAAATGATGAATGGGTAAACCGGGCGACTTCTCTTACAGAAAGTGAGCTAATTATTCAACCTTCTAGAGGTGAGATTTATGATAGAAATGGAAGAATACTAGTGGCCAACACTCCTATTTATGACATTAGAGTAATTCCAGAACGAATTCTAAACCTAGATACGCTTCGCCTTCTCGAACTGCTGGAAATAGATAAAAAAGCATTAGATAAGGTGCTAGACAGAGCTCGTTCCAGAAGAGAAATGTTCAATCCACATACCGTGGCTAAGCATGTAGACCAAAAAGACTATTTCAAAATCTCGGAAGAACTGAGTGATTTCCCTGGCTTCTTTGCTGTCCGAAGAACGCTCCGTAATTATCCTGATAGTGCTGCTGCACTAGTATTAGGGAATTTTGGTGAAATAGACAGAAAAGAACTGAACGCAGATAGTGGTTTATTTTACCAGCTAGGAGATTATGTGGGAAAAGGTGGTTTGGAAAAATCATATGAAAAATTGCTACGAGGAATAAAAGGAAAACAAGCCATTTACGTCAACAATTTTAACAAAGTTGTAGGAGAAGCTAATAGCAAAGAAAACTTAGAGCCTATCGCTGGAAACGATCTGATTAGCACAATAGATGGAAATTTACAGATGTTCGGAGAAAAGCTCATGGTAAATAAAAGAGGTTCGATTATAGCCATAGAGCCTTCCTCTGGTGAAATTCTAGCCCTTGTTAGCGCACCTACCTATGACCCAAATTCGTTAGTAGGAAGAAAAAGAAGCGATGGATTTAAGAAACTAAGTAATGACACGTTAAAACCACTATTTAATAGAGCTCTTAACGGTTTATATCGTCCAGGCTCAATTTTCAAAATGGTACAGAGTCTGATAGCTTTAGAAGCAGGAATTATTACTCCCCAAACCAGAATACGATGCAATCGAGGCATTATAGGATGTCACGGTCCTCACTCAAACGATGATTTAGAAAATGCCATCAAGCACTCCTGTAACCCATACTTCCGCCAAGTTATGAGAAGAATGGTACTTAAAGACAAGTACGAAGAAGAATTTAGAGATTTGAAATATGGTGTTCAATGGTGGCATGAGCGTATAAAAGGCTTTGGGCTGCATACAAAGTTTACTTCTGATGTGCCTAATGTAAAGCGAGGGACAGTTCCTGATACTGCATTTTATAACCGTTGGTACCCTAAAGCTACTTGGACGTACAGCATGATATATTCTGTAAGTATTGGCGAAGGGGAACTTCAAGTAAATCCTTTACAGATGGCAAATCTAGCTGCTATTATAGCCAATAAAGGATGGTACATTACTCCTCATTTATTAAAAGAGGTAGTTGATGGACCTGAACTTCCACCAGACTTCACAGAAAAACAAGATGTGGGCGTAAATCCAAAGCATTTCGATGTAGTTCGAAATGCAATGGAGCGAGTCATAAACGAGCCTGGAGGAACTGCAGGACTAGCTGATCTCAGCCACTTAGGAATCTCTGTTTGTGGTAAAACAGGAACAGTGCAAAACCAACCGCCTGCAGCAGATCATTCAGTGTTCATGTGTTTCGCCCCTAAAGAGAACCCTCAGATAGCAATAGCGGTATATGTTGAAAACGCTGGTAATGGAGGAACATGGGCAGCTCCAATATCTGCTCTTATGATAGAAAAATATTTAACAGGAGAGATCAAAAACGGCTATACCGTGAAACGAATCATAGACGCCGATTTTAGGGGGATTTATGGCAAGTAGGGAGCAAAATAAAATAGATTGGACTACTGCTATCACATGGCTAGTGCTCTGCCTCATAGGTTGGACTACTATTTACTCTGCTGCCTATAATGCCGACTATGAATCTATTTTTAGCATTAACATGAGCTACGGAAAACAGTTTATGTGGATTTGTGTGAGCGCAGTATTAGGAGGTATTATACTTCTTACTGATGCCAATCTTATAAAAAATGTCAGTTTACCTATTTATGGAACCGTAGTTCTAATGCTGATTTTAGTGCTATTTATAGGTACAGTTAGAGGAGGTGCGAGGTCTTGGTTTGGAATAGGAAGTTTTGGGATTCAACCTTCTGAGTTTTCAAAGGTCGCCATTGCCCTCTTTTTGGCCCACTTTCTAAGTGAAGGAAAAGAGCCTTTAAAAAACGTAAGAAATAGAGTGTTGGCCTTAGGAATTCTGGCGATTCCTGCAGGATTAATTCTTCTCCAACCTGATACTGGAACTGTACTTATACTGTTCGCATTTATCTTGGTAATGTATAGAGAGGGACTTTCTGGGACCCCACTCATCATAGGTGTCTGTTCTATTATTATCGCAGTGATGTCTATCATAGTGAACTCAGGCAGCTATAATTTACCTTTAAGCACAACTAAAGTTTCGGGACAAACACTTCTCATAACCGTATTCCTCATTATAGGAGTTATTGCATTTTTTTTGGTAAGAAAACTGGCTTTCCCACGCTCTAGAAAAAAATTCTTACGGCTGACGGCTATTATTACTATTAGCATAGTAGGATTCATTAGTAGTGTGAATTTCATCATTAATGATGTATTAAAACCTTACCAAAGAAATAGAGTATACATCCTACTTCAGCTCCCTGTAGAAGATGATCCATGGGCAGACTGGAATATAAAAAACAGTAAAACTGCCATCGGAAACGGAGGGCTATTTGGTCAAGGGTATAGGGAAGGTGCTATTACTAAATTTAGATTTGTACCAGAACAAAACACAGATTTTATCTTTTGTACAATAGGCGAAGAATGGGGATATGTAGGTTCACTTACAGTCCTGTCCTTGTTCACTTTTCTAATATTTAGGCTTATAATCATGGCAGAGAGGCAGCGGTCGGTCTTTAGCCGTATTTTCGGCTATTCAGTAGCATGTATTCTCTTTATGCATGTATTTATTAATATCGGAATGGTCATAGGTCTGGCGCCTGTGATAGGAATTCCTCTGCCCTTTTTTAGCTACGGTGGCTCTTCGATGATGGCGTTTACCGTTATGCTATTCATCTTTATTAAATTGGACTCTGAGAGAATGGTAGGGTTAAGATAATCTAGTTCACTTCTTATCATTGATGCCTGAGCATTCTAAAATGTGACATTCGGCTCTTTTTCTACTTGTACTTTTAGCAAAAATTACACCGATGAAAATAGTTAGTATCATTCTAGGAATTCTTCTAGCAAGTTTTATACTAGTCCAGCTCTATGCTATGAAAAGTCAAAAAGACATTGAAGTATATCCATACACTTTAGTAAAAGCGTATGATGATTTTGAAGTTCGTAAGTATGAAGCGAGTTTATTTACCTCTGTAAAACTCTCCACCAATGATTACAAAGAGGGTTCGAGTAAAGGATTTTCTGTACTCGCAGGATATATCTTTGGAGGAAATGATAAGGGCCAGCAGATAGCTATGACCTCCCCAGTTTCTATGTCTTTAGAAGATTCTATGACGATGATGTTTATGGTACCTAAAGAACTAGAGAAAGATAAACTTCCTAAGCCTAACTCTTCAGAAATAGAGTTCAAGGAAGAGCCTGCTAAAAAAGTGGCAGCTATTACCTTTGGTGGGTGGGCTGATTCTGAAAAAATAGCATCTTACAAACAGAAACTTATTACTTCTTTAGACAAAGAAAAGGTAGCTTACACCACAAAATTTTTCTTTCTCGGCTATAATGCTCCCTACGAAATGACTAATAGAAAGAATGAGGTGATTGTTGAATTGCAGTAAGGTTTAGGTTGGTTAAATTCGAATAAATCGAGATATAACGGTTGATTCAAGTCAATTATCAGAAATTACTTTAGAGATACGTGTTGTTGCCATAGCTCTTAGGCCTTTTTGGAAATTCTAAAAAGTATTTTGTTATAATTTTGATTTTCAAGTATTTAAAAGAGAAAGAATTACAAAAGCGAATTGGTTAAATGATTTAATAATTGGTTGAAGCTGGTTTATAAATAAAACGAAATGATGGTATACAGAAAACCTCTAGCTGCAAAAAATTAGACTTTTCTTTCTACTAAAAAAAGTCTGACTGTGGCTATGGACAGTAGGAACCAAAGACAGTCAAAAACATAGAAATATCTGCCAAGTTAGTAGACCCATCATTGTTCAGGTCAGCGTCACAATCAGTGTTAGAACAGCCATAATCTCCCAAGAGAAACCCAAAATCCAAAATATCTACAGTGCCTGAATTATTTATATCGCCTGTACAAAAATCGGGGTTAGCCTGATAGATTCTAACATAATCTACTTCCATGACATCTTGGGTAAACGAATTAGTTATTGATGCTTGAATAGCAAAGTTCAGTAACAAGTACTGAGGAGCATCAAAAGGCCAAGTGTCCGCATTCTTTATTTCAGGATTATAGGTATAATGAGTTACTCCATCTACACTAAATTTAATTCTGACTGAATTCCAATCCATCTCATAAACGTGAAACTCAGATGAGGCAGTAGATATATTCTGACCGCCATGGTTTACAGTGGCTCCACTGCTGGAAGGTGTATGCATCGCACTCTGAACAAAGTTCTGATTGGTGCCCCAATGTTCCATGATATCCACTTCTCCGCATGCCGGCCAGGGAGTAGTTCCGAAACCTTGAGTTTCCCAATAAGCTCCTCCTTCTGTAATATTCTGACCTAACATCCATATAGCTGGCCAGGTTCCTGTACCTGAAGGAAGCTTCGCTCTGACCTCGACTTTACCGTAGGTGAATGCAAATTTGGAATTCAGTCTAGCTGAAGTATACTGTTTTGTAAAACCTTGATCTGTAAATGTTTCGTTGATAGCCGTTAAGTTCAAATTCCCGTTGCTTTCGAAAGAGTTTTCAACCCTGTTTGTATAATGCTGCTGTTCATCATTATACCAACTACCAAAGCTGGGAATCTGTGTCTGGTGAAACCAATTTAGCGTATTTATAGCTCCTGAACCATTAAACTCATCTGACCAAACTAGGTAGTCAAATATTGGATTTGGATCTGTTCCAGTGCCTGTGTCCTCTGATTCATAAAACAAAATATCATCTAAATAAGCTAGAACGAAATCATTGTTATTCTCACCGTTCACCTGAATGACTATTCTATTAAAATCAGTTCTTTGAATAGGTGGAAGTGATCCGCCATCTAGATTAATAAAATTATCCTCTTCAAAATTAAACGTCACCTCCTGCCACTGATCTAGCTGTATTGATTTAATAATTTCACTTTGTGTTACCCAAGGCTGAGCCAATGTTCCATCTTGAAGTTTCAAAGAAACTTGATTGGGAGCTGATCCTGTTATACCAGCAGAAGGAACGTAAATATTTAGCTTGAAAGAATTCTTTACGGAAAAATCAAAATTACTAACGGCATCGAATCTTACGTTAGCATACTGCCCTCCTGTGTCATTGTATTCTAGAACAGTAGCCGATGTGTTCATTCCTTGCTGAACAGGATTATAGAGATTATTATTCATTCCACAAGCATCTCCAAACCATGTGGTGATAGTACCAGTTCCTTCGAAATCATCTTGGACATCTTGGGCTAATCCAACAGTAGAGCTTAGCATAAAAAGAACCAATAATAACGGCACGAATCGAGAATTGACATAGATCATAGGATTAAAGATACACTTAATCTATTTATGGCATATGGCAGAGAGTTTACTTTTCTGCAATAGATGACTGTTTCTGATGAATTAGTAGAGGCTAAGTTTCTTTATGAAAGATCCAGATTTAGTTTTAAATTCAAACAAATAGACTCCATTATCGAGCTCGCTTACATCAATCATTGAATTAGGTATAGTATCA
>Ga0206677_10002016_pt1 | contig 18444 bp, 10 predicted proteins | sample M130m12015metaG_FD_155475 | JGI IMG/M metagenome (GOLD analysis project Ga0206677, IMG submission 155475) | Ammonia-oxidizing marine archaeal communities from Monterey Bay, California, United States - M1 30m 12015 | ecosystem: Environmental > Aquatic > Marine > Intertidal zone | place: USA...
GTGTGTCCCAAGCACAAGGTTTGTCTAAATCATTTAATTGTACATCTTGCCAACCTAAATCATCAGCATAAAAAATAATAATGTTAGGTTTTATTAAATCATTACTATTTTGACTATTTATATAACCAGAAAACAATAGTGTAATTAACAATAAACCTAAAAAGTTTTTTTTGGTATTCATATTAAATATTTTTTATGCTGATGATTTTTTTAGAAGTTGATATTTAGTTCTTTTTTTTCTATTTTTCTTTTTCTTGTTTTTTTTCTTTTTTACAGATGATTTAACCTCTTCTAATTGATAAAATTTACTTTTTACTATAAATCTATTTTCATCTATAAAAATAATACCAGCTTCTGTTACACCTTTTGGAAGGTTTAAAATATATTCTAATTTATCTTTACTGACGCTTATCTCTATTTTTTCGTAAGGTGCTTTTATTTTTTTTGGTTTACCATTTCTTTTTAGTCCGTGAAGGTCTTTAAAACTTACCAATCCATAACATTCGATAACTTTAGATTGTCTTTTTTGTAATGTAACAGAAATTGTTCGTGCTTCTTTATTTAAAGTGTCTACTTTAATTTTTGGAATAGCTGCTATATTTTCTATTTCACCTTTGGTTTTTGAGGGATCTTTATAAGGATATTTAGCATCATATTCATTTAGGTATTTCTCTAATCTTTTTGACAAGTCCTTAACTATATTTGGCGATTGTTTTGCGATATCAAACTTTTCTTCTAAATCTGCTCTTTCTCCATTCTTATACAAACGATACAACTCATAATTACCTTTAATGTGGTTTTTGTACAATTTATAATCTCCACTTCTTATAGCAGATTGCATTTGATCATCTTTATTGTGAGGAAAATGCCACCATAAATCTTTCCTTACTTCTCCTTTATCATTTTTAATATCTTTATCATTATTTTGTAATATTCCTGTAATATTTAATCCATCAAAATTTGAACTATATTTAGTTGCTACTTTACTGCCTGTAAGACTTAAAATAGTTGGAAAAAAGTCTAATTGATTAACCAAACCATCATAAGTTTTTCCTTTAGGAATATTAGGTCCAGAAATTAACATAGGGACTCTAATACCTCCTTCTTGGGCATATTTTTTACCCTGATCTAATGGGAAGTTGTCTGTAACAATATCACCATTTGCTTTTTCTACAGCTCCATTATCAGAGGAAAAAATAATATAGGTAGTTTCGTATAGTTTTTTACCTGGGTTTCTGGGATCATCTGTTTTCTTTAACAAATTAACAACGCGTCCTAAACTCCAATCTAGAGTAGTTACCATAGATCCGTAAAAAGGATTTGTTTGTCCCCCAGTTTTTATAGTAATATTTTTTGTTGGAAAATCGATACCTAATTTATCGCAATAATATTGTAATAATTCTTTATTTTTAGTGTGTATTGGAGCGTGAACCAACCATTGCGCTAAATATAAAAAGAAAGGTTCTTCTTTGTTTTCGTTGATAAATTTGAGTGCATTTTCAGTAACTACATCTTTAGGATAAGAAATTCCGTTTGGAGATTCTTTTGTATAAGGAGAATATTTTTCATCACTTAAACGATATTTATCATCTTTATTGTGAGTTGCGAATGCTGTTAGACGATTGTCTGGTTTTTTTGGTCCTTGATGCGACCCTCTAGATTCATGAGCAAAATCAAAACCTTGATTTTTTGAGTTATGAGCTTCGTCATGTCCCACATGCCATTTACCAACATGACCTGTTCTATATCCATTTTCTTTTAAAGCTTCTGCTATTGTATAATGTTCAGTTTCTAATCCTCCAGGAAAATAAGGAGCCATATAACTAGACTTACCAGCTGGTTTGGGCATAACACCACCACTTACGTGCGTTATACCTGTTTTTGTCGGATGCAATCCGCTTAATAGTGAAGCTCTGGATGGCGCACAAGTTGGTGCAGGTGAATACCCATTTGTGAAATTCATTCCATCTTTTGACAACTTTGAAATGTTGGGGGTTTCCCATGGACTTGGTGCGTCTAAATTATTTATTTCAGTATCCTGCCAACCCAAATCATCAACATAAAAAATAATAACATTAGGTTTAATTAATTTATTCTTTTCTTGAGCTTTTAAATTCAAAGAAAAAATTAGCATTAATAAAATTAGAGAACGTTTATTTAAAATACTTTTCATTGTTTTTCTTTTGTGATTAAGACTTGTAATTTTGTTTATAGTTTAATTTTTACTACTAAATTTAAGATAATTTTATTTGTCACTAAAAGAGTTTTATTCTAGAATTATTTTAAAACAAATAGCAGGTTGATTTGGTGACTTTTTGAAATTATTTTTAATAACTAAACCTTTCTCTTTTTGAGACCAAGAAACTTTTTCATTATTTCCTAACATTATTATTTTTCTTATTTTCTTTTTTAAAATACCTTTTGTTTTTAGCATTTTAATAATAATATCTTCTGTTGGTTTTGCTAAAATAAAAACAAAAATATTTCCGCTTTTTGTAGTAATTCGAATATCTTTTTCCGAGAATTCTTTTAGATTCTCACCAGCTCGTTTAGTAATTATCTTTAATGGACCTTCGCCAAAGGTTTTCCAAGGCCTGGTCTTATAAATTCCATCTTGATTTATCTTTACAAATGTTCCAAAATCGTGAAGCATTTTTCTTTGATTATCAGGGATAGTTCCATCGCCTTTTAGTGCAATATTAATCATAACCACACCATTTTTACTTATAGCATCAATAGCATTGCCAATTAAAACAGATAAAGACATTCTAGTAAAAGAATCCTTTCTGTAAAACCAACTTCCAGATATATCTGTTGCCCAAATCCAAGGATATTTTTGTTGTTCACCAAACATACCTCTTTCTAAATTGTAAGTAAACGCCGCTTTATTTTCCTTAGGATTTTTAAAAGATAAAACCGTTGTTTGTTTTCCGTTATTTTCTTTCAAATCTTTATTTAAATATTCTGAAAATAATTTTAAGCCTAATCCTTTTCCAGTTTTTAAACTAGGATAAGGAGAATCATTATTAAACATATCTGGATCATATTTTTCTATTAAATCCCAAGAACGTTTATACCAATGTTCGTTCCAACTATCTTGACTTGCAAATTCTTTGGTGTCATAATCCATATTAAAGAATTCCCATTCAGGAGTTCCTTCTTTTTGAAACTTTCTTGCGGTTCTAAAAAAACGTGGGGACCAATACAAATGTGTAGATACTCCAAATTTTAAATCGTGTTTGTATGCAGCATTTTTCCATTCTCTAAGAATATCTTTTTTTGGTCCCATTTTAACAGCATTCCAAGGAAAAAAAGAATCGTACATATCAAAATTATCATGATGCGTTGCTACAGGCATAATAAAACGAGCACCGCATTCTTTCACAAATTTTACAATTTCGTTAGCGTTAAATTTTTCAGCTTTAAAATTAGCAATAAATTTTTCGTAACCAAATTCAGAAGGTTTTCCATATCTTTCTATATGCCATTTAGATATTGCTGCGGTTCTATTATTGTCTGGCTCATTTCTTGCATCATAATCTTCAATTCCATACATTCTTCTTCCATAATGAGAGCCATCAAAAGGTCTTTCTTCATCAATTGAAGAAGGTATTCCCCAATGCATCCAAACACCAATTTTACCATCTTTAAACCAATTTGGAACTTTATAATTTTCTGCAATTGACTCCCAATTAGGGTCAATTTTTTTTAAAATAGTGCTTTGCTCTATTTGGCTAAAAATAAGACTAGAAGTAATTATAAAAAAAAAATTAGTTGTAATATTTTTTAACATCAATAGTATTTAAGCTAAAAGGCAATGTTAGCAATTATCATTTAAGAAACACTCCTCTATTTCATTTTTTTTTGCTGTAAGAACTCAATATATTATATTTTAAGAAGACACTATCTTTTTAAAATTGAATAAAACTAACAACAATATTTGATAACATTAACTAAAAAGTCATTTGTTAAATTTAAACAAATGACTTTTTTTTATTTCATTAATAATTACAGTTTATATCTTAGGCTGAATTTCCAAATAGGATCTCTATGATAGTAAGCTGAAAAACTTTTCTTATCACCACCTTGATATCTACGTACACCTTCACTTGTTAAATTATTTACACCTACACTTAATTGTAATTTTCTCTTTAACATGTTATATCTACCTGTAAAACCTAAAACAGTAGTACCTTCTGTAAAATGACCTTGATCAGCACGTGTGCCGCCGAGACCTCCTAAATTACTTAAGTAATCCCCCCTGTAGGCAGCAGTAAATCTTAATGAAAAACTTTTTTGCTCATAATAAAACGTTCCATTAGCACTATGTTTAGAAGTACCTGGAAAACCATTAATTGCATCTCCAACAATACCAGCACCATCAAAACTACTTTCAACAAAAGAATAATTAGCTTTTATTCCAAATCCTTTTGCAAAGCCTGGTAAAAATGTAAAAGGTTGCGTTACTCCAACTTCAAGACCATAAAGTTGCGCATCTGCTAAATTTACGGGTTTAGTAATGTCAAATAACAAGCCCTGGTTATCCGCTGGTAACGAAATACCTAACACCTCTTCTCCTGGGTATGCTTGACCTTCTAATAACGATCTTGCTATATAATTACTCAAATCTTTATAAAAAGCACTAAAAACAAAAGCACCTCCACCTTTTGTGTATCCTTCTACAGTAGCATCATACATCCATGCCGTATAAGGCTTTAAGTCTGGATTTCCGGATGTTATTCTCCCACGTATTGTATTATCAGTAGCTAAATCTGTACCAACCGGAACATTAGTTACAAACGTAACCGTATTGTTTGGAATTAAATCTCTATACCTTGGTCTAGACACTCCTCTGGAAACGTTTAATCTTAATTTAAGATTCTTTTTTAAAGTAAAATTAGAATTAAAACTTGGCAAGACATCCCATCTAGAAGACGTTACTTCATGATAAATAGCACTTTGTGTTAAATCTCTATCAACCCTGTCATTATTATCTAGGTCTATAAATTCTGCAGCACTAAAACCTTTCGATTTATTATCAGTTTTAATGGCTCTAACTCCAAAGTTTAGAGCTACAGGAATCTGGAATAATGCAGTTTTCCAATCTAATTGTGTATAAAAATCGGTACTTATTTCTTCTGCCCCATAGGATCTTGAAGGATCAAACTGTAAATTACCTTCATCGGATACAATATCTTCCATATCTATATCAAAATCAAAAATACTTCCGCCGTCTAAATCAGCAAAGCCGGGAAAGAAATCTAACACAGTCTCTCCGGGTATGTAAAGCCATCCATTTTGTAAACCACCAACATTACCTCCATTGAAACCATCTCCAAGTGTATGGGTTAAAAGATTTTGAAATGCAGTGGTTTGATCAGCTGTAATAGCTCCATATGTAAATTGACTTTCGGAAACACCATCAGATTCAGTTTGTCTAGCTTCAAAATCAGTTTTTGCATACCTAAAACCAGAGGTTACTGTTGCAACTTTACTTAAATCATATACTACATCTATTGTTGTAGCGTAATTATGTCCTTTAGTATTAATAAGTCTACGTGCAACTTGCTCTAAACTATACGATTGAGGAATAATAGCTTCAGATGGTAGGTTAAAAGTAGGTATTCTTTCTCTTGTATCAATATCTAATCCTGTTTGATCAAATTCATCATCCGCTAACCTACCCGTTACTTGCGTTAAGGCTTGTTTAAAATCTAAATCTGAATAAGACCCATCTATAATAACCTTTAATTTTTCTGATGGAGTTAAAGTTGTTCGTAAACCTAAAATATTATTGGTTGTAAGGTTGTCGTAAAGCTGAAGTTTTTTATCAATTCTTGCTCTGGTTATATCGTTTGAAGAAGGTGAAAGAAAAAGCAAGTTTCCATCTTCTACAATAAGATCATCTACAGCAAAAAGGTGATTACCACCTAATAAACTATTATTAGCTCCTCCTGCTGATAAACCACCAAATTGTAGTTGTTGTCTTTTAGACCTACTATCTACATTTGTCCGTGTATAATCGAATAACAAATCTACTGTTTCAGTTGGTCTCCATTGAATAGCTGCAGACCCTGTTAATCTTTTTTCATTAGATCTTGTTAAGATATTATTAACAGAATTTGGGGCTAAAATATTCTCGTAAACAGTATCTACTCCATCATCAAATATACCATTACCGTTAGTGTCTTCTTTAAAACTTCGAAGATTTAAACCAGCAAATCTACTCTCATCTTTCACTCTGTCTTCATCAGCATAGATAGCTGAAATAGCAATTCCAAATTTTTCATTAATTTTTGTTGTGTAGACACCAGAAACCCTGCCGCTAAAATCTTGTGGACTAATTTCATCAAACTCTACATTTTGTTGACTTCTTACATTTACACTAGCAACATAATCTTTACCACCTTTATACTTCATTTCCAGTGGTTTTATGGTTAAAAAATCTACAGTACCACCAATATTGGTAGTCACTTCTTTTGCTTGCGTTGTTTTTTTAATTCTTGCTCCAGAAATAATTTCACTAGGAATTACATTTAAATTAAACTTTCTATAATCTGATTTCCCTTCGTTACCTGCTGATATAGGTGAACGTCCATTCATTGTAACCGAAACAAACTGAGGACCAATACCTCTAATAGAAACCCTATCTCCAGCAACATCATCTACATTTCTCTCTACCTGTACCCCTGCAATTCTTTGCAAAGCATCTGCTACGTTACTATCTGAAAAATTACCAATATCTTCTGGTGTAATTGCCTCTATAACTATATCAGCATCTCTTTTTGCTTTTACGGCGCTTAGTTGAGAACCACGAATTCCTGCAGTAATAACTATTTCGTCTAAAGACTTTGCATCAACTTCCATTTGAACATTAATAGTACTTTTTCCTGTAGTAGTTTTTTCTGTAACCTTATAACCTAAATAAGAAAACACTAGTTTAGCGTTGGTATTCGTTATTTTTATGGTAAAGTCTCCATCAAAATTAGATGTTGTACCGTTAGTTGTTCCTTTTTCAACAACACTTACTCCTGTTAAAGGTTCTCCTAATTCGTCTATAACCTTACCTTTAATTGTTTTTTCTTGAGAAAAAGTTATTGTTGACATTAAAACAATAACAATAGTTAAAAAAGTTTTCATAATTTGTTTAGTTTAATTTTATAAAGCCAAGTATATAGAACAGGTGCTTCACTATCATCTGAATCTAGGTAATCTGGATTACTATCACTGTCTATGTCTTTACTACATTCCAGTAACAATTACATTTTCTAATCTGAAGATTCCAGTTTGAGTACTTTCTACATGTGTCATAGAGGTAAGGGTAACTATAATAGTAAGATTTGTTCCAGAAATAAGAGAAATTTCTCCAAATTCAATTAATTTACCTTCAGTTCCTGTAGCACTACCCTCAGAAGCAAAATTAAAATCCATTTCTGGATAAGTAGCTCCACCTGTCACATTAACTCTACCAACAGTAGAAATACCTTTTCTTTTTCCAATATCTAGAGTTAAATCTGCATTTATTGATGTAGCTGAATCTGTACTAAGTGTAAAAGTAAAAGTTCCAGTAACATCATTATCAGTAATTAAAGGAGCGGATAAACCAATAAAAGCGTTATTCTCTACAATTGAACCTGTAGCACTTGTAATGGCTGCAATATCCAATCCAAGATCATCTGAAGCTTGCTTACCTACAGTAAATTTTTGTTCACCAGCTGTGCTTGCTACATATAATATATCTGGGTCTTCAACAATAACAGGATCAACAGCACCTATAATGATTTGAGCTACAAATCCTTCCTTATTATCTATACTGTCAGAAATATAAATAAATCTCCCTATACCTTCATAATCATAATAATAAACACCATTTACTTCACCACCAGTTGCTTCTTGTATAGTTCCGTTTACAGGAATGATAGTATTATCAACATTATCGACAATCTGCATTGCTTTCATTGTACCTAGGGGCATACCTGTTAAGTCTTCTTGAATTTGGTATATATAATTGTTAGAATAATCTTGATATAATGTAGAGTATAAATATACTTTTTCAACAATATCTGTTGTTGCATTTACTTCAAACCCTATTCCATCAGATAAATATTGCCATGTTATTAAACCATCTACTTCATCTGTTATATTTTCAGGATTCCCGTGCATTAATCTCAAATCTCTGGTGGTATCTACTTCAAGCTCTATTCCTTCTACTGTTTTATAATTATCTATTGTGGCATATGTGTTTATACCAAATTTAGGTTCAATAGTAGGTATTTTTACAATGTCAAACTCATTTTCAGATGTACAAGAAATAATTAATAATAACAGAATGGATGAAATATACTTGATAGTTTTCATTTAATTTAAATTAAAGGTTACTCAAAAATAATATATATATCCAAAAAGTCAATTCTTTATTCGGTCAAAAACTTGCTCTATTTTTGCATGTGCAAGATTTAGAAGACGGGACTCAAGTAATAAAAAAACTTGGTTTTTTTATTATATCAACAAAAACCTCAAAAATTCCATTTTTAAAGATCTTAAATGTAATTTGAGCAACAAAATGAAAGAATAGAGTAACTGTCTTTATACTTATAGAAGATATATTTGTAATAGAAATATTTTTGATTAGAACAAACGTTATTTCCCTATTTGTAATTTATAATTTTTAATTTTTAATTTTGAACCAAATGAATTTAAAAAAAACAAATAAATATATCCTCATAGCTATTATGCTTATATCTATATCCAACTCAGTTTTCTCTCAAAATCCAAAAAATAAAGGAATGGAAGAAATGTGGGGAGAAACGAAAGTTTCTGGAGATGCATTATTAAATGGAAAAGCGAAATTATTTGATGAAGGAAACTACGGAATGTTTATTCATTGGGGATTGTTCTCAAATCTTGGCGGAGTATGGAAAGACAAAACATATTACGGTATTGGAGAATGGTTAATGAGCAAACGTGTGGCAAATATTCCTCCAAAAGAATATATGGAAACAGCAAAAACGTTTAACCCATATCAATTTAATGCAAAGAGAATTGCCAAATTAGCAAAAGATGCGGGTATGAAATACATTATCATTACTAGTAAACATCACGAAGGTTTTGCTATGTTTGATTCTAAAGTAAGTGACTTCAATATAGTAAAAGCCACTCCATTTGGTAGAGATCCAATGCACGAATTATCTGCAGCATGTAAAGAATTAGGACTTGGATTTGGGTTCTATTATTCTCATAATCAAGATTGGACGGCTCCAGGAGGAACACGAGGTCCAAAAGTAGATGAGAAAGGAAATAAAGTAGACTTTAAAGATTATTTTTATAACAAATGTAAACCTCAAGTAAAAGAAATATGCACGAATTACGGTCAAATTGATTTTGTTTGGTTTGATACTCCAGGTGATATGCCAAAAGAATACGTGGTAGAATTAGCAGATATGGTTAGAGAGTTACAACCAAAAGCAATGATGTGTAGTAGAGTTGGTTACGGTATGGGTGATTATGCAAGTATTGGAGATATGGAAGTGCCTACCAGAAATGTAGAGGGATTGTGGGAAACTTGTGATACCAATAACGATTCTTGGTCTTATGCTTGGTATGACAATAATTTTAAAAGTCCTAAAAAAATTCTTGGCAGAGTTATTGAAACCGTTGCAAGAGGAGGCTCTTATTTATTTAATATTGGTCCAGATAGTAATGGAGTTATTCCAAATATTGGAGTAGAATTTTTAGAAGAATCTGGAAGTTGGATTAAAAAATATCCACAAGTAATTTATGCTGCTGGAAGTTCGCCTTGGGGTTACGCTTTACCTTGGGGAGACATTACTACGAAAGACAAATCACTCTTTTTATCTGTAGGAGAATGGCCAACTAATGGTAAATTATACTTGCCAGGACTAAAATCTAAGGTGAAGAAAATTTCACTTTTAAAGGGCTCTAAAAGAAGTGAATTGAAATTTAATAAGGAAAACGATTGGCTGGTTATCAATATTCCTTATAATGCACCAGAAGAACTTATTTCTGTAATTGAGGTAGAACTCGAGGAGGGGGAACCAATAGTAGAAACTAATTTAGGAATCTATCCAAATGTTAACACAAGGTTTTTAACAGAATTTGGAACCGTTGAAAAAGCAGAACAGAAGAACATTCGCTGGATGGAAAAATTTGGTGAATGGAAACATGCAAATCAGGTAAGCAACTGGGAAGAAAATGGAGCTGTTACTTGGGACATAAATGTTCAAAAACCGGGATATTATTATCTAGATTTGGAATATAAAGGGGAAGGTAGATTAGTTTGGAACACAACAACAGATGAAGACATTAAAGTACAAAATCAGCAAGCAGCAACTAATAAATATGCCTATCGAAGAATGGGGATTTTAGAATTTAAAACAGCAGGAAATCATACGATTAAAACATCTTTGATTGAAGGCAATGTAAAAACATCTAGTTTAAAATCTATTCTAATTTCGCCAATAAAATAAATGGTTAAATTTATGATATTAAGGTCTTTACAAAAAAAATTATTTATAATTGGTTTATTTTTAATACAAACTACATTTTCTCAAAAAGACAAACATTTTCCAGCTTTTAGTTGGGACAAAGTTCCTGTAGCTTTTCACTTCGGGAAAAAAGGAAATCTATTAACTAAAAAGGAGGCTGAATTCATTGCCAAAAATTCCAATTTTGTTGTAATAGAAAAGGCACATGGATTCCCAAAATATAAATATTCTGAAAGAGCAATTGCTGCTGATGCAGCAATTTTAAAAGCCCTAAATAAAGAAATAAAAGTAGTTTTTTATTGGAATGCTTTTTTAGATTATTCTATGTATGAAGCCCATGATGAATATCAAAAAAACCCGGATTGGTGGTTAAAGACAAATGATGGAGAAATAGATTCCAAAAACCAAAGGATCAAACGTTATGATTTATCTAATAGATTTTTTAGAAATTGGTGGTCTGACATCGCACAAAAAAACTTAAATAACAAAAATATTGATGGTGTTTTTTTTGATGCATTAAATCAAGTTACCAATCCAAGTAATAAAAGAAAGTGGGGAATTAAAAAATATGAAGCAATTCAAAAAGGGCTCAAAGATTTAATTAAAGAAACTCGATATAAAATTGGAAGCGAAAAATTAATCGTATATAACGGTATACGTTCATCAATAGCAAGAAATACTGGAAATGATTTTCCTAAATACACAGATGCTGTGATGATTGAGCATTTTGGATATTTTAAAAGTAGAAACAAAGAAAGTATGCTAAAGGATATTCAAGAAATGGAAAAAGCAGGAAAAAGCGGAAAAATTGTTGTTTTTAAAACATGGCCAGAAAATACTTGGTTAAACAAAAGTTTTATGGCTAAATCACAAAAAGAAAAAGAGAATATTTCCAAAAAGCACCTCAATTTTGCTCTAGCATCATTTTTAGCAGGTGCACAAAAACATTCTTATTTTATTTATAATTGGGGGTATCGATTAAAAATGGGATCCCTCTTATGGTATCCAGAATTGGACAAGCCCCTAGGAAAACCTTTGAATGAAATGCAAGTAAATGGATGGATTTTGACTCGGAAATATGAGCATGCTACTATTTGGGTAGATTTAGAAAACAAAAAATCAAAAATTGACTGGAAAAGCTAAAAGTATTATGATGAAAATATCACCCTTTTTTTATTTCTTTATACAAGTTTTTCTCACCTCTTGTCAACAATCATCAAGCATACCTAACGAATTAAACAATCCAAATATTATTATTTTTTATGCTGATGATATGGGTTATGGCGATTTGGCAATACAAAATCCAGAATCAAAAATTCCAACACCTAATTTAGATCAACTAGCAAAAGAAGGAATGATAATGACAGATGCACACAGTTCTTCTGGCATTTGCTCACCCAGCAGATATGCGCTTTTATCCGGTCGTTATCACTGGCGAGATTTTAATGATATTGTACATTCAATGGGCGAGTCGGTTTTTAAAAAAAATCAAGTCACACTTCCAAAAATTCTTAAACAGAACGGATATCATACCGCTGCCATTGGAAAATGGCATTTGGGCTGGAATTGGAAAGGAATCAAAAAAAAAGATTTTATACAAAAAGAAAAAGTAAAACAAGGAAAAAGGGAAATAGAAATTTGGCCAGCACAAGCATATGACTGGAATAAAAAAATTCCTAGCGGACCTTTATCTATTGGATTTGATTTTTATTTCGGTGATGGAACCATTAACTTCCCTCCTTATACATGGATAGAAAATGATAAGGTTACAAAAATACCAACCATTACGTTACAGCACCCAAAAAAAGAATTTGCTTTAGAAGGAAATTGGGAATTAAGACCTGGGCCATCAGTTAAAGACTGGGATTTCTTCAAGGTTTTACCTACTATAACAGAGTCAGCTATAACATTTATACAAAATCAAGAAAAAGCTAAGAAACCATTTTTTTTATATCTGTCTTTTCCTTCTCCACATGCACCAATAATTCCCAATAAAGAGTTTAGAGGTAAAAGTGATGCTGGTCCTTATGGCGATTTTGTCTATCAAACAGATGCTGCTGTTGGACAAGTTTTAGACGCATTAAAAAAGATAAATGCAGATGAAAATACCATTGTTATTTTTACTTCAGATAATGGATCTGAAAGATATGCTTATAATCGAATTAAAAATTACAATCACGATAGTTCAAAACCATTTAGAGGTGTTAAAAGAGATATTTATGAAGGAGGACATCATGTACCTTTTATCGTAAAATGGCCAAATAAAATAAAATCAAGAACAGTGAATCATCAATTATTTAGTCAGATTGATATTCTGAAAACATTAACTTCTATTACAAAAAGTAAGTTACCAAAAGGTTTCAAGCATGATAGTTATAACTTTTCTAATGTTTGGTTAACAGATACGAATAAACCTGTAAGAGAAATTCTTGTTCATAATACGTGGAAATCTAAATACGCAATTAGAAAAGGTAATTGGTTATACATAAATAATAAAGACGGATATCACACAAGAATACCAAAATGGTTTTTAGAAGGACAACGTTTTAAAAACTCAAAAGATACCATACAACTTTTCAATCTTAAAAAGGATATTGGACAAACCAATAATTTAGTAAGTACATATCCAAATAAAGCAAAAGAGTTAGCTGCAGAATTAATCAGACAGCAAAAAGTTGAAACGTTTAAATCTAAATCATAAAGTGAAAATAAGCCATTTTAAAAATCTACTCTTATTCTTCGTTGCTGTATTAGCAATCTCGTGTAATACTTCAAAAAATAGAAGTATGAATTCATCTAAAGATTCAAGGCCAAACATCATTTTTATTTTTGCAGATGATTGGGGTTATGGAGATTTAGGTGTTTATGGAAATAAAGAAGTTATTACACCAAACATAGATAAAATGGCTTCTGAAGGAACACGGTTTACACAGTTTCATGTTACGAGTGGCGTTTGCTCACCAAGTAGATCTTCGGTTTTAACAGGTCATTTTCCTGCAAGAAATCGTGTTCATGGACATTTTGCAGGAAACGAAGTAAATGCAAGACGTAATATGCCAAATTATTTGAATGATTCTTTAGCTGTTTATTTACCCAAAACAATGCAAAAAGCAGGCTATAAAACAGCTCATTTTGGTAAATGGCATTTAGGTGGAGGAGGTTTACCACACGGAGATCCTTCTGCTCCAGAACCCAAAGAATATGGTTATGACGAAACTAGGGTGTGGAACGGAAATGGTCCTACTTGGAAAGGCGACAAAAAATGGCCAACCACAAGATATATGGATAGCGATTCACTTTGGGTGCAAAGTTCTAGTAGAATTGTTGTTGATGAAACGATTGATTTTATAAAAAGGAATAAAGGGAAAAAACCAATGTTCGTTAATTTATGGTTAAAAGATCCACATACACCTTTATGGCCTTCAGAAGAACAACGTAAATCTTTTAAAGGTTTATCCCCAAGTAAAGAAACGTATTATGCGGTTTTAAAAGATGCAGATTTTCATATTGGTAGATTATTAAATTCCTTATCAGAAATGGGTTTAGATGAAAACACTTTAATTATTTTTACAAGTGATAATGGTCCTGCAGGTTGGGGACCATCGAAAGAAGCAGGTTCAACCGCGGGTTTAAGAGGAAGAAAAGTTGATATTCTTCAAGGCGGAGTTGTAGTCCCATTTATTGTGAAGTGGAAAAATCAGGTACTCGCAAATAAAGTAGATTCAACCAGTGTCCTCTCAACTGTAGATTTATTGCCAACATTTTCAAGTTTAGCGCAAATAAAATTGCCAAAAAACCATACTATAGATGGAGAAAATATAAAATCTATATTTGTAAATAACCCTTTTAAAAGGACAAAACCATTATTTTGGGAATGGCGTTTTCCAAAAGAAAAAACAAATCATTGGGCGCAAGGAGCCATTAGAATTGGAGATTGGAAACTGTTGTTTAATGAAAGAGTTAATCGAGAAGAATTGTATCAAATTTCAATAGATCCATTTGAAAAAAATAATGTAGTAGAAAATAATAAAGAGGTGGTGTCTAAACTCAAGAAATCTTGGGAAGTTTGGAAGAAGGAATTACCTAAATAAAACGAATCATAATTTGTCATCGAAAATTGATAATATTAAATTAAAAAAATAATCATTCATAAAATAGAGGAACCATGAATAAAAAAATAGGATTATTAATCGCTTTTGTAGGAATTACGGTTTCATGTATTTCTCAAACCAAAACTAGCAACTCTAAAAAATCAAAAAGACCCAATGTAATCGTTGTTATTACAGATGATCAAGGTTATGGAGACATTGCTGCCCATGGTAATACCTTGATTAAAACGCCTGCTTTGGATAAATTTCATGGTGAAGCTGTTCGGTTAACCGATTTTCATGTAGGACCAACTTGTGCGCCTTCTAGATCTGGTTTAATGACAGGTAGATATGCAAACAGAGTAGGTGTTTGGCACACAATTGGAGGGGTTTCTATTTTAAGAAAAGACGAACTTACAATGGCGCAGGTTTTTGAGGAAAATGGATACGAAACAGCCATGTTTGGAAAATGGCATTTGGGAGATACCTACCCCGCAAGACCACAAGACAAGGGGTTTAAATATTCTATTGCACATGGTGGTGGTGGTGTTGGGCAAACTCCAGATTACTGGAATAATGATTATTTTGATGATACCTATTTAAAAAATGGAGTTCCAACAAAATATAAAGGTTATTGTACTGATATTTGGTTTGATGAAGCCATAAAATATATTGAAGATAAAAAGGAAGAACCATTCTTTTGTTATATTTCGCCAAATGCACCGCATCTTCCTTTCAATGTTCCTGAATCTTATTATAATCAATACAAAGATTTAGACATTCCAGAATTTCAAAAAGTATTTTATGGAATGATTACCAATATCGATGACAATTTTGCGAAGCTTCAACAAAAATTAAAAGATTTAAAGATTGCAGATAATACCATTGTTATTTTTATGACCGATAATGGAACTGCTTCTGGATTTAAGAAAATAAGAGGTAAGTTATACGGTTATAATGCAGGAATGAAAGGAACAAAAAATAGCGAATATGAAGGAGGACATAGAGTTCCTTTTTTGATATCGTATCCAGAAAGGAATATTAATGGAGGAAAAGATATTGATGAATTAACGGCACATTTAGATATTTTACCAACTTTAGCAACGCTGTGTAATTTAGAAATCCCAAAAGAAAAAAAGAAAATGGATGGTTCAGATATATCTTCATTACTTTTAGGTGATAAAGAAACAATAGGTAGAGAATACTTAATTACAGATTCTCAACGCGTACAAGAACCAATTAAATGGAGAAAAAGTACAGTAATGTCTAACAAAATGAGATTGATTAATGGTAGAGAATTGTATGACATTGCAAAAGATCCGGGTCAAAAAAAGAACTTAGCAAACCAGTTTCCAAACAAGGTGAAAAAAATGCGAGGTTATTATAATGAATGGTGGAGTTCTGTATCTGCAAAATTTAACCAATTTCCTGTAATTATTTTAGGTTCAGATAATCAAAACCCTATAGAATTAACGTGTCATGATACACATGTTCATGACTCTAAAATTCCATGGAATCAGAACTTTATTAGAGAAGCTAAAAAGAATCCGTTTGGAGGCGATTTTACTGTAGAATTTGAACAATCTGGTGCTTATAAAGTTGAATTAAGCAGATGGCCTTTTGAGTCTGGTTTAGCTATTAATGACGCTGTAAAAGGAAGAAAATCGAGCTTATCTGCAGAAGCAATTAGTAACGGTAGAACTATGAATTTTAAATCTGGTGGTATACAAGTTGGTGCTTGGAAACAAACGTTAAATATTGAAGAAGGAGCAAAAACGTTAACTTTTAAAGGTAATTTTACCAAAGGAAAAGCAAGTATGCGTGCTTGGCTTACAACTAATGAAAATGTAGATTGGGGTGCTTTTTATATTAGAGTTACTCGAGTTTCTAAAAAGTTTGTTTTGTTAAAATAACAAATACCAAGGGCGAAAACCTATATTCAAAAGTTTATAAAATATTGATTTACAGTACTATAAATTAACAACCATTAAACTTTTTTATTATTTCAAAGTCTTAAATGAAACAAAATTCTATGGAGCAAAAGCATATACAACATTTATATAATAGAGCTGGTTTTGGTATAAATTACAAAATATTAAACTCCATAAAATCGAAATCAAAGAAAGAGATTGTTTCTAATTTGTTTTCCAATGCTCAAAAAAATGTTACCTTAAATATTGATATCACCGAATTTGAAATTTTTAAAACGAAATCTGACAAGCAATTAAAATTAGAACTTGGAAGAGAAAAGATTCAGGAACTCAAAAAGAAAAGCAGAAAAAAAATCAGAGAGCTGAACTATGCATGGGTGAAAAGATTTTCGGAAAACGATACTGTTTTAAGAGAAAAAATGACACTATTTTGGGCAAATGTTTTTGTGTGTAGGGATAATAGCATTTTACGTATCCACCAATACAATAACGTTTTAAGAGAAAATTCCTTAGGTAATTTTAGCTATTTTGTTAAAGCAATATCTAAAGAGCCTTCCATGATTAAGTACTTAAACCTAAAGCAAAGTGTTCAGAAAAAACCAAACGAAAACTTTGCAAGAGAACTTATGGAACTCTTTACTTTAGGTGTTGGCAATTACAAAGAAGAAGATATTAAAGAATCTGCAAGAGCTTTTACTGGTTATAATTTTAAAAAGGATGGAACTTTTTACCTGAGAGAAAACAGACATGATTTTAGTGAAAAAACTTTTTTTGGTAAAACAGGAAATTTTAATGGCGATGACATTATAGACATCATTTTAGAACAAAGACAGTGCGCTAAGTTTATTTGTACTAAAGTGTACACCTATTTTATCAATCCTAAAATTGATGAAAACCGATTAGAAGAAATTACAGCTGAATTTTATAAAAATTATGACATCAATCATTTAATGCATTATATTTTCAATTCAGATTGGTTTTATAATGAAGAAAATATTGGTGTGAAAATAAAATCTCCGATCGAATTATTGGTAGGTATTCAAACAACGATTCCTTTTACATTTGAGAAGGAACAACGATTAAGCTATTTGCAAAAAATGATGGGGCAAATACTTTTTTATCCTGTAAACGTCGCGGGTTGGAAAGGTGGTAGAAACTGGATCGATTGCAATACCCTGATGTTTAGAATGAAATTAGCAGCATTATTATTAAACAATGCAGTCATCAATTTAGAAGAAAAAGGAAATTTTGAAGATTCTTTTGACGAATATTATAAGAGTACTAAAAAGAGAAAGAAATATATTAAAACGGTTGTAAATTGGAATAATTTTGAAAAGAATTACGGTCAATTACCCGCTATTGAATTACAAGATCTTTTAATAACTTCAACACTAGATAAAGATACTCAGAACTTATTAAACAATTTAAAAATTGAATCAAACAAAGAATTTTGTGTTCAATTAATGTCGATCCCAGAATATCAACTTTGTTAAAAAATACATTATGAAAAGGAGAGATTTTATCAAGCAAAGTACCTTAGCAAGTAGTCTGTTTTTTGTGCCCAGTTTTGTAAAAGCATTTGAAAATGTATCAACTACTAAATTAGGGTATAAAAAACTAGTGATTATTCAGTTGGCAGGTGGAAATGATGGTCTAAACACAATCATCCCCTACACAAATGATCTTTATTACAAAAACAGACCGAGTCTAGCTATTTCAAAAGAAAATGTCTTAAAAGTAACTGATGAGATTGGTTTTCACAAAAACTTGGCTCCACTTAAAAATTTATACGATCAAGGAAATCTAACAATTATAAACAATGTAGGATATCCAAATCCAAATAAATCACATTTTAGATCTACCGATATATGGCAATCCGCAAGTAACTCAAACGAATACCTAACCACGGGCTGGTTAGGT
>Ga0206677_10002021_pt1 | contig 18421 bp, 6 predicted proteins | sample M130m12015metaG_FD_155475 | JGI IMG/M metagenome (GOLD analysis project Ga0206677, IMG submission 155475) | Ammonia-oxidizing marine archaeal communities from Monterey Bay, California, United States - M1 30m 12015 | ecosystem: Environmental > Aquatic > Marine > Intertidal zone | place: USA...
ACTGAAGCTACAACTCTAGCTACTACAACATTAGCTCCATGGACTCCATCAACTTTAGGTCCAGTAGCATGGATTGATGCAGCCGATACTTCTAGTTATACAAGAAGTGGATCGACATTAACATCAGTAACTGATAAAGCTGGAACATATAGTACAATGAATATTGGTGGAAATCCGGAGACTAACTCGTCTACTCAAAATGGATTGAATGTATTTGATTTTGATGGTAACGATTATCTACAAAGTGGAGGTAATAACTCTCAAACATATAGATCTCAAGTATCATCAGGTAATCATTTTGCATTAGGTGTATTTAGATATGAAGGAACAAATAGCGATCAAGATTCTGTTTGGAGTTATGAAACAAATCAATCACCAAAAAGAGATTATGCAATCAGTAGTGGTACTGGGAGCAACAATTGGCCTGGTGAATTAGATTTAGATGGATTGAGCGGTAATAATAAAATCAGTTCAACAATTGGGAATTTGGAACAGTGGAATTTTAAAAGCTTAACTAGAAATCAGTATCATATAGTTGCTTGTTGGTTTAATAAGTCCGGAAATCAAATCGGTGTTAGAGTAGATGGTTCAAACGCATTTACACCAGTTAATGATTATGATAACTCATTATCAACAAATCAACAACTAAGATTAATGAGAAATAGATCATCACAAGAATTAGATGGTAAGTTAGGTGAATTTATAGCTTTTAATAAAATACCAGGTATAAGCGGTACTGATCTAACACATTTAGAGAAGGCAGAGGGGTATTTAGCTCATAAATGGGGGTTAACTGGTTCATTACCGAATAGCCACCCATACAAAAACACACCCCCTACATCATAATATAAAGATATATAATAAAAATAAGGCCACATTAGATGCATTTCGATAAAATAGAAGATTACAGTTTTAGTCACGGGTTACATTTTAACCCTAATACTGGTGAATACCACTCACTAAATCCACATGACTTAGGTAGACCCCTGACTCATGAAGAAATGGACTATAACCTTATATACCAAAAACAAACTTTAAATGGCTGGAGAATTGCAGGTGGTAATGACGATTTAACATTAAAACAGTCTGATATTGGAAAGGTTTTAAAATTTCACGAAATTACAGCAGATGATGATGAGCTTGCTAGATTAACTTCAGCAGGTCTTTTTATTAATCAAAGAGTTTGGATTCCAGCAGAGATTACAATAGCAGCGGATCCATGTGCTAATTTCCAAGTTATTAATTCAGGTTCTACAGATTCATTATTTTATCAAACTGGAGCTACGTTAACTACAACTCAGGCGCCATTTAATACTAGTTCGACTGCTGCAACAACTCCTGGTACAAATGCAACATTTGCAACAACACAGGCTACTTTTCCAACAACTAATAGTTCAGGATCTAGTTCAGGATCTGGTTCAGGATCTGGTTCAGGATCTGGTTCAGGATCTGGTTCAGGGCAAACAAATACTACAGTAGCAACTTATACAGTAAGTTTGAATGCTGGAGTATCTGTGAATGCGCCTGATATTGTTGGGCAACATCCAATTAGTCAGTCATTTACAGCAGGTACAATATTTAATCTACCTGGTCCAACATGGTCAGTTGCCGGAAAATCATTCTTAGGATGGTCAACATCTTCTAGTTTGTCAGCATCTGTGACACATAACCCAGGAGATCTATGGGCGGTCAATGGTAATATGACATTTTATGCTATATATGCAAACCTAGCCCCAACAACTAATAGTTCAGGATCTGGTTCAGGATCTGGTTCAGGATCTGGTTCAGGATCTGGATCTGGTTCAGGATCTGGTAGTGGAAGTGGTTCAGGGCAAACAATTTCTACAGTAGCAACTACTACATTAGAAGAAATTACAATTACATATAGTGCAAATGCTAATCCATCAGACATTGAGCCTGGTGAAAATTATCAAAGAACAGAGACAAGATATTCAGGAGAAGAATTTACGTTACCTGGTCCAACATTCCAGCATACAGGTGGATGGACTTTCCAAAGTTGGTCTCCATTTCCTAATGGAGGTTCACCGGAGTTCGAAGCTGGTACAGGCATAACACTCTCTGATGATACAACACTATATGCACAATGGTTAATACCTACAACTATACCAAGTACACAAGCAACGACAACTTCTAGTTCTGGTTCAGGATCTGGTTCAGGATCTGGTTCAGGATCTGGTTCAGGATCTGGTAGTGGAAGTGGTTCAGGGTCTGGTTCAGGTGAAACAACTCAAGCAACAACACAAGGTACAATAGCTACGACAACTAGTGGTTCAGGATCTGGTAGTGGAAGTGGTTCAGGATCTGGTTCAGGTGAAACAACTCAAGCAACAACACAAGTAACTGCAGCTACAACTAGTGGTTCAGGATCTGGTAGTGGAAGTGGTTCAGGGTCTGGTTCAGGTGAAACAACTCAAGCAACAACACAAGTAACTGCAGCTACAACTAGTGGTTCAGGATCTGGTTCAGGTTCTGGTTCAACAGTAGCAACTACAACCAGTGATTCTGGTTCAGGCTCTGGCTCAGGACTTAGTGGAACGACATTAGCAACTAACGCAACAACACAAGTAACTGCAGCTACAACTAGTGGTTCAGGATCTGGTTCAGGTTCAGGTAGTGGTGTAACAACTATTAGTGATGGTACTTCTGGTGGAGGCGGCGGTCTTACTTCAAGTACAATAGTAACTACATTCTTAGGAACTCCTGGTACACAAGGTACAGTAGCGACTACAACTAGTAGTTCAGGATCTGGTTCAGGTGAGGCGACTACAACTAGTGGTTCAGGTTCTGGTTCAGGTGAAACAACAACTGGATCTACATCTGCAACGACTCAAGGTACACAAGGTACACAGGGTACAGTAGCGACTACAACTAGTGATTCAGGTTCTGGTTCAGGTGAGGCGACAACTGGATATAGTACATATCCAACAACACAAGGTACACAAGGTACAGTAGCGACTACAACTAGTGATTCAGGTTCTGGTTCAGGTGATGCGACTACAACTAGTGGTTCAGGTGCTGGTGCAACGACTCAAGCGACTACAAATACTACAGATGCAACAACACAAGGTACACAAGGTACTACGAATGCTACGGCTGGAACGACTCAAGGCACACAGGGTACAGTAGCGACTACAACTAGTGATTCAGGTTCTGGTTCAGGTGAAACAACAACTGGATCTACATCTGCAACGACTCAAGGTACAGTAGCTACAACACAGGCTACATCTGCAACAACTAGTGGTTCAGGCTCTGGTGAGGCTACAACAACTAGCGGTTCAGGAGCTGGTGCAACGACTCAAGCAACTCAAGCGACTACAAATGCTACAGACGCAACAACTCAAGGTACACAGGGTACTACAAATGCTACGGCTGGAACGACTCAAGCAACACAAGCAACTACGAATGCTACGGCTGGAACGACTCAAGCAACACAAGCAACTACGAATGCTACGGCTGGAACGACTCAAGCTACAGCTGGAACGACTCAAGCGACAGCCGCTACAACACAAGGTACACAAGGTACAGTAGCGACTACAACTAGTGATTCAGGTTCTGGTTCAGGTGAAACAACAACTGGATCTACATCTGCAACGACTCAAGCGACATCAGCAACGACAACTAGTAGTTCAGGTTCTGGTTCAGGTGAGGCTACTACAACTAGTGGATCGGGTTCTGGTCCTAGAGAATTAGATGAAGTAACAACAACTCAACTACCGGACGAGGCTACGACAACGCTAAATAGAGATCAAGAATAAAATAATAAAATTAAGATAAATAAACTATGCCAGGAATAAACTATAATAACGGAACACTAACTGCCACTGTAACAGGCGGTACAGCACCATATTCTTTTAAGTTAACTCAGAATGGTTCTCTATTTACTTATGGTGGAGCAAACTTTATTAACCCGATTAATTCTTCAAGTGGCGTAGTACAATTTGGAGATGCTAACGATTTAACAGGTGAACATGGTTTACCTCCAGGCATATATAAAGTAGAAATAACAGATTCAAATAATTGTGTTATTGTTACTAATAACTTAACTGTAGGTGCTGAGCCAGAACCTACTACTACTTTAGCTACTACTTTAGCTACTACAATACCCCAATATACAGTAACTTTAAATATTGATGCGGCGACAGATCCTAATTCTGTAAATCAAGTATTGCCTAATGGCTTTCCTCCAGTAGCTAGTACAGTACAATCTGGAGATTCATATACAATCCCAGCCCCATCATGGAATGTTGTTCAGGGCGGTTCAGTTGGATCTGGTAGTGGATCTGGTAGTGGATCTGGCAGTGGACAACAATTAAATAGAGTATTTATTGGATGGGACACTTACGGCGGCGCGCCGATGGCAAATCCTCAATATCAAGTAGGAGATGTTATTACAGTGACACAAAATATAACTCTATATGCAAGATATACAGACGCGACTACTTTAGCTACAACACAAGCAACTGCAGCAACAACTCAAGCGACAGCAGCAACTACTTTAGCAACTGCAGCAACTACTCAAGCGACAGCAGCGACTACTTTAGCAACTGCAGCTACGACACAAGCTACAGCGGCAACTACGCAAGCAACCGCAGCTACGACACAAGCTACAACGACTCTTCCAACATTTACTTGTGATGATGCTAATTTTACAGTTGATACTGGAGTAGAAAATACTGGTGTATCAGCTACATCTACAGGAGTTCCTACACTTATTGTACCTGCACAGTATGTACTTGGTGTCAATTCGTATACAGCAACGATAACTGTTCCTGCAACTAATGCTCAGGGTACTGCATATTCTAATGCAGGTGAATCAATCGAATGTACAGCTGTTGGAGTTGGAATAGTTGCAACGACACAAGCTACAGCAGCAACTACGCAAGCAACCGCAGCTACAACTCAGGCTACGGCGGCAACGACTCAAGCGACAGCAGCTACGACTCAAGCAACTGCAGCTACAACTCAAGCGACAGCTGCAACCACGCAAGCGACAGCTGCAACCACGCAAGCAACTGCTGCGACTACACAAGCAACTGCAGCTACAACTCAGGCTACGGCTGCAACGACTCAGGCTACGGCTGCAACGACTCAGGCTACGGCTGCGACTACGCAAGCAACTGCTGCAACGACTCAGGCTACGGCTGCGACTACACAAGCTACTGCTGCAACCACGCAAGCTACTGCTGCGACTACACAGGCTACAGCCGCTACAACACAGGCTACAGCCGCTACAACACAGGCTACAGCTGCAACAACACAAGCAACATTAGCTACAACACAAGCTCCAGCAGAAGAGGGTTACTTCTTCCACTTAGGTAATGGTGGTTATCCATATACACAAGATCTAATCGGAGGTACATGGTATAAACAAGATAATTCAACAGCAGCTGACTTTGCTGATGGATTTGCAGATGCTTTAGCTAATCCAAGTTCATACGAATCTGTTGCTAGTATAGCGAATCCAATAACAAATGGATTCCAGATGATATATCCAACATCTACAGCACAAAACTTCTACTGGTTATTAATCCCAGATTCTTGGGGAATGCCAGATTTAACAGCAGTTGCGAAGCTTGCAGATACAAATAATAATATACCGGATGTTGCTAGTGCAAAATTAACAACATCAGTGAATGGGAATCCATACACTTTATATAAACTAAACTTACTTTCAACTACACAGGGTGTAACTATCCAGTATGTTGATGCATAAAATATAGAACAAAAGAATTATGCCAACTCTACCTATAGGACAACAATTCGGAAATTTCTTAACACCTACAGATAACACTTATGAGGGTATTATACACTCAATGTATCTTAAGGGTGGTTTTCAAGAAGTTCCATCTATTGCTGAAAGAAACTTAATACCAGTAAAGACTAATGATCCTCAAGGTTCTTACACAGGATTCACCGATTCAGGTGATGGTGGATGGACATCTGGACGTAGAAGAGTCGGTATGCTTGTTTATGTACTAGAAACTAATAAACTTTACTCACTTTTACCAGTGGGTTATTTTAGTAATGGTGGTAATCTAGGAGAAACTGAATGGAATGCATTAAGTGATGCTCAAAAAGCAGTAAGAGTATATCCAAGTGGTGAATTTACAGTACAGCCTCCATTCCCAGGCAATGGTTTTGTTGCACAAATGGCAAATGCCACAACAGAGGGTATTGATACAGATGAAAATGGAAATGCATTAACTACATTAGAACTTGATAACTCATGTTGGGTTGAATTACAATTAGGTGGTAGTGATACTTATATTGATTCAGTTGGTTATAGCCAATCAACAGGTGTATTAACGATTGGATTAAGTGATGGTACGACGTTAACTGAAGAGATTATGTCAGGTAACAGATTTGTATTTACATCTCCAGGTGCTGGAATTTACAACATAGGTCTACCTGATGAGTATCATAATGCAGATAACAATGAAAATCCTACTATTTATGTAAATAGAGGTGAAACTTATACATTTGTAAACAATGCCGGCGCTACACATCCATTAATTATTAGAGATGTAGATGAAAATGGCGCAACTTTATCAACTGGTATTAAATCTGGTTCATTTCCAGTTCCAAATGGCTCTGAATTAGTATGGAAAGTACCTCAGGATGCATTCGATACTTATTATTATGTATGTCAGAATCATTCTAATATGAATGGTATTATTAGAGTAGAAGGAGTTACAGGCCCTGAAGGACCTGAAGGTGCTAAAGGTGAGTCTGGTGCTAAAGGTGAACCAGGTGCTAAAGGTGAAGATGGATCCTCAGTAAATTTCATGACTACTTCAACTGATACACACTCAAATAATGCAGGTGGTACTTTAACAGTAGATCCTGGATTATCTTATATAGGTGGTGAATATATTTCGATTACATACCCATTAGATATGACTAATGTACAAATTGCAATAGTAACTTCTTACAGTAATACGCAATTAACATTTTCACACGTATCAAATAACGGTAACTTATTAAATAGTAACGGTCCTTGGATTATTAATCTAAGTAGTGTACCTGGTACTCCAGGTGCTAAAGGTTCAGATGGCGGCGCAGGTGCTAAAGGTGAACCTGGTCAAGCTGGTTCAAGTGGTTTATCTGGTGTAGATGGACAAGACGGTGCTAAAGGTGAGCCTGGTACTCCAGGTTCTAAAGGATCTGACGGTGGATCCGGTGCTAAAGGTGAAGCTGGTGAAAAAGGACAAAAAGGTGAAATTGGTGTTAAAGGTGATACCGGTTCAGATGGTGGTGCAGGTGCTAAAGGTGATGATGGTTCAAGTGGTTTATCTGGTGTAGATGGACTACCTGGTGCTAAAGGTGAGCCTGGTACTCCAGGTTCTAAAGGATCAGATGGCGGATCAGGTGCTAAAGGTGAACCAGGTGCTAAAGGTGATACTGGTTCAGATGGTGGTGCAGGTGCTAAAGGTGATGCAGGTTCAAGTGGTTTATCTGGTGTAGATGGACAAACTGGTCCACAAGGTGATCCAGGTGCTAAAGGTGAGCCTGGTACTCCAGGTTCTAAAGGATCAGATGGCGGCGCAGGTGCAAAAGGTGAGCCTGGTGTAAAAGGTGAAACTGGAGCTGATTCTACAGTTGCAGGCCCTCCAGGTGCTAAAGGTTCAGATGGTGGTGCAGGTGCAAAAGGTGAGCCTGGTACAAAAGGTGAAACAGGTAATGCTGGTTCAAGCGGTTTATCTGGTGTAGATGGCCAAACCGGTCCACAAGGTGATCCAGGTGCTAAAGGTGAGCCTGGTACTCCAGGTTCTAAAGGATCTGATGGTGGATCTGGTGCTAAAGGTGAACCAGGTGCTAAAGGTGAAACTGGAGCTGATTCTACAGTTGCAGGCCCTCCAGGTACTAAAGGTTCAGCCGGTGGTGATGGTCAAAAAGGTCAAAAAGGTGAAAAAGGTGAAACAGGTAATGCCGGTTCAAGTGGTTTATCTGGTGTAGATGGATTACAAGGTCCACAAGGTGTTCCAGGACCACAAGGTCCAACAGGTGTTAAAGGTTCAGATGGTGGTGCAGGTGAAAAGGGACAAAAGGGTGAAGTAGGAGAAGATGTAGATTATTCAACATCATTTAATGGTCCACATAGTCTCGGTGAAGACAGAAATCCAGGTAATGTAACATTAGGTTCGGTAACAGTAGATACTGGTTTATCTTACCAAAGTGGTGATTATGCTATAGTATCTTTAGATGCTGGTCCAGATAATTTTGATATAGTACAAATAACTTCATACGATAGTGCTACTGGTGTAATGATGTGGAATAACGTTTATCAAAGTACACAATCTTCATTTAGTTCTAATTGGAATATCAACTTAACTGGTATACCAGGTATCGAAGGAGCTAAAGGTGATGCTGGTGCTAAAGGTTCAGCCGGTGGTGATGGTCAAAAAGGTCAAAAAGGTGAAACTGGCCAAGCAGGTTCAAGTGGTTTATCTGGTGTAGATGGACAAGACGGAGCTAAAGGTGATGCTGGTGCTAAAGGTTCAGCCGGTGGCGATGGTCAAAAAGGTCAAAAAGGTGAAGTAGGTCAGGCAGGTGCTGATGGTACTTCAGTTACAATATTAGGTTCTTATGAAAATACAGGTCAATTACCTGGAAGTGGCAATACTAATGGTGATGGTTATATCATCGATGGTGATCTATATGTTTGGGATGGTTCTCAATTTGATAATGTAGGTAGCATTGAAGGTCCAGCAGGAGCTAAAGGTGAGTCTGGTGGTCCAGGTCCTAAAGGTGATTCTGGTGAAGGCGGTGGCCCTGGCCCTAAAGGTCAAAAGGGTGAAGTCGGTCAAGCAGGTTCAAGTGGTTTATCTGGTGTAGATGGTCTACAAGGTCCACAAGGTGATGCTGGTGCTAAAGGTGATGCTGGTGCTAAAGGTGATACTGGTACTAAAGGTTCAGCTGGTGGCGATGGTACACCTGGTCAAAAAGGACAAAAAGGTGAAATAGGAGCTGATTCCACAGTTGCAGGTGCTAAAGGTGAGCCTGGTGCTAAAGGTTCAGAAGGTGGCGACGGTACACCTGGCTCTAAAGGTCAAAAAGGTGAAGTAGGTAATGCTGGTTCAAGTGGTTTATCTGGTGTAGATGGACTGCAAGGTCCACAAGGTAATCCAGGTCCACAAGGTCCAACAGGTCAAAAAGGTTCTGACGGTGGAGCAGGTGATAAAGGACAAAAAGGTGAAGTTGGCGTTGGTCAAAAAGGTCAAAAAGGTGAAATAGGTGCTCCTGGTACTAAAGGTTCAGCTGGTGGCGATGGTGCTGCTGGTGATAAAGGTCAAAAAGGACAAACTGGTAATGCTGGTTCAAGCGGTTTATCTGGTGTAGATGGTCTACAAGGTCCAAAAGGTCAAAAAGGTGAAATAGGTACTACTGGTACTAAAGGTTCAGAAGGTGGAGATGGTACACCAGGTTCTAAAGGTCAAAAAGGTGAAATTGGTGTTGGCCAAAAGGGTCAAAAAGGTGAAATAGGCGGTCCTGGTGCTAAAGGTTCAGAAGGCGGTGATGGTCAAAAAGGTCAAAAGGGTCAAAAAGGACAAACTGGTAATGCCGGTTCAAGCGGTTTATCTGGTGTAGACGGTATTGCAGGTCCAACAGGTCCAGAAGGTCCAGAAGGTCCAACAGGTGCTAAAGGTTCAGAAGGTGGAGATGGTTCACCTGGTTCTAAAGGTCAAAAAGGTGAAGTTGGTGGCGGTGGTCCAAAAGGTCAAAAAGGTGAGATTGGTACTCCCGGTGCTAAAGGTTCAGAAGGTGGAGACGGTACACCTGGCTCTAAAGGTCAAAAAGGTGAAGTTGGCGTTGGTCAAAAGGGTCAAAAAGGTGAAGTTGGTATCAAAGGTCAAAAAGGTTCTGACGGTGGAGCCGGTCAAAAAGGTCAAAAAGGACAAACTGGTGGCTCAGGTTCAAGTGGTTTATCTGGTGTAGATGGTGATGCAGGTCCAGCAGGTCCAGCAGGTCCACAAGGTACACCTGGTTCTAAAGGTCAAAAAGGTGAAATTGGCGTTAAAGGACAAACTGGTCCTAGAGGTGATTCTGGCCCAGGTGGTGGTCAAGGTCCTAAAGGTCAAAAGGGTGAAGTTGGTGCTGATGCTTATCAATTTGAGCATATTGCATTAAACCCAATTGCAAGAGCCGAAAACTTTGTAGCTGCAAACGTATCAACTAACTTTGTGTTTGTACCTACTAACTTTAGTGGTTCAACATTAACTAAAATTGAATCAGCGTTTGGTGCAGCTGCTGCTAGTAATAATACTACATTTGCTCTTAAGTCAGTTAATTCTGCAAATCCAGGTACTGTAACAACACACTGTACATGGACTCATAGCGCAAATACAAGACATAAAATAATAACCACAGGTATTTCTAACGCGACAGTGTTACATGGTAGAACGGTTTATATTGAGTGTACTGGTGGTGGTTCTGGAGCATCTGGCTATACAGCATCACTTCAGTTTCAACAATAAATAAAAAAACCGTATCTATAAAAGATGGCATTATCAGTAAAGAGATTTATACATGAGTTAGATTGCCCGGAACCGGAGAATCAGATTAACGTAACATACCATGCAACAGACCCTGATGTTCTTTGTAGCGGTGGTGGTACTCCAACTGCAATTTTTGCTAATAGTGGAACTACTTTAGCATCAGTTTCTGAAAGCAATGAAAATGCAAACGGAGCTGACTCTGGTATATGTGAACAGGGTATGGATGTTGTATTCCTAGTTGATTACACATCTTCCATGTCTAGTGCTATCGATCATATTAAAACAGGTATTTCTAATTTAATATCTACTATTGATTCGGAATCAAACGGTGATTATAGATTAGGTTTAGTTATTTACGATGAAGGTAATGGTAATAATACACCAACTTATGGTGCTAGTACATATTATCAAAACTTACCATCTGCTCAAAAGATAAACACTACTAGCCCAGATCAATCAGGCTACTATATGTTTTTTACTGCAGTGCATAAAATGAATACTGTAGGTAATAGTGTTGCATTTACTAATGCTCTTAATGTTTTGAATCAACCAAATGGTTCAAATGGTATGGCTTTAGGTAATACACCTCAACAAACATGGGATGAACAACCAGGTAGAGCTTTATATGAGGTTGTAGCTAATGATTTTGCAGGTAGTTTTAGATCTAATGTTCAAAAATTAGTTATACATGTAACTGATGCAGGAGCTGCAGAAGGAGCAACATACTGGAGCAATACATTAACTCCATTATTAAGTAATAATAATGTTCAGTTAATGGTAAATACTAGTAGACCTGTTGGGAATATCGATGTAGCAGAATATGACCAGCTTACAACTGATACAATTCCACAAGGTAGTTTACATGCAGGTTTATCATTTGCTAATTCAAATTGGACAACTGATTTACAAGGCTCAATTACAGATTTATGTGCTGAAACATTTATATACAATTGTGAAAGTTTAGCTGTAGGATGGTATTTACAAGACGGTGAACAAACAGCATATTATTGGAATGGTGCGTCTTGGTCAAATTCATCTACATGTGAATATACATTAACTATTAACCTATTTGAAAATATTTCTGGAGCTACATTAGAAGCAATTCAACCAGGACAAACACATTATCATGATGCAAATACATTTAAAATAACAGGTTCTCTTAATACTCTATTTAGTATTACACATGCTTTACAACCAGATCCTGGTTATGGAAGTATTCAAATTAGTGATATAATAGTATCTACTGTTTCAGGTAGCCATTCTTTAAGTACATTTACAGATGGCGGTGAAGGTACACCTGGTCAAGATTCATCATTAGCAAATGATGAATTTAAAATGACTGGTGGTCTTACTGGAGATGCAGAACTTAATGTAAGTATTAGAGGAAGTGCAACTGCAATAAGATACCAAATGCAAGTTAATGTAGTAAGTAATATAAGTACTACAGATTATGATCCGAATGGTGCAGTTTATGTTACAGGTACTGGATTTACAGGAACTAATACAAATATTAGTAAGACTTTTATTGGTGTAATGGGCACGGAACACAGTTTTAATGTTGCATTGACACCAAATCCTTCTGATTATACTTACGCTGTAACAGGAAGTAATCCATCTTATAGCTCAGATACAGTTGAAGATGCTATGGATGGTTATGTAGTAACCCAAAATAATATTTCACTTACTGACTTTGTAATGCCAATAGGTGGTGGTACTGTAACATATAATCTTTTAGGTGTTATTTCACAACCTAGTTATGACTTTGATCTTACAGCTACAGAAAATATAGCAGGTTTACAGATTTCTTCTGGTTCTGGTATAGGTTCAGGTACACAATTTAGTGGATATACTGGAAGTACACATGGGTTTGCTATTTATACAGATCTACACCCAGATTATCAAGATCCGGATTTAGATACACCTACAATAACAGGTAGTAATACAGGTGCTGTAGGAGGTATAACTATAAATGATAGTTCTAATATAGTTTTTGGTAATGTTACTATGCCATCTGGAGGTGGAGATGCTAATGTAGAATTAGAAGTTGTCTCTGATACTCCAAAAAGAAACTGGGGATTACAAATTCAATTTGTAGATCCATATTCAGATACAGCGTCATGGTATAATATGACACTTACTGGAGCAGCAGGAGCGACTGTCACAGGTACTGCTGTATTACAAGATACACAATCAGATACAACATATACAATTTCTAGCTTATCTTCTAATAGATCTTATGTAACCCCTACTACTGGTGGTGGAAGTACTACTATAGCAATATCAGCAGTAATGCCATCTGGTGGTGGTACCGCAATAGTTACAGTTGGAGGTGCAAATACTGTTAATACTTATAGTTATGATATAAACTTTACAATTCCTTCTAATGCATCAGGATATGATTGGGTTGGAGTTGAAGGTGATACTAAAACAATAACAGTTACTGGAGCAGCAGGATCGACTCATAATAATATTTCTGCTGTAAATCAAATAACAACTTCAGTAGATCATTATTTTGAGACAATATCTGTAACAGAAAATACAACAGAACTTTCAGGAACTAAGTCAACTACTACTTCTGGAACAACTGGCGACGGTAGAGCTCAACTATACTCAATGATACCTAGTGTTAATCTTACTATGCCATCTGGTGGTGGTAGTGGGACCGTTTCAGTTTCTGCTGTAGTAAAAGAATATAAATACTCATTTAATATAAATGCATCAACAGATTCTGGTAGCTCAAGAGTATTAGAACATAATTGTGTTGCAGCAGATGTAGGTGTAACAACAACTGGAAATGATCTTGAAAAAACAATATCAATAGCAGGTTCTGCAGGAGAAACATTTGATATACAGACTCCTGTTATGGCAAATAATACAACAGACTATAGATCTGAAATTAATTCTTGGTCATTTAGCCCTAATATAGCATCATATTTACCATTTACAGAAGGTAATAGCTATTGTGGTGCTGGATATGATTATCTTATAGGTACATTTACAATGCCATCATTAGATTCTAGAACAGGACTTACATACAATAGCTCAAATTTAGTTATTGATGATACAGTTTCGGGTAAAAGTCATACATTTGTTTTAACATCAACTGATAATATTTCTAATGTATCAGTTAGCCCTATACATGCTACACAATATTTCTATGGTGCTGTTGGTACAACTCATAACTGGTCATCAACATATAATGCATCAAGTGGATATAATTTTAATATTACTAGTGTTAGTAAAAGTGGAAGCAATTCTGGTTCAGTTTCTGTAACAGATAGTACAGGTAGTAATATAGGTGGTCAAATTACAATGCCATCTGGTGGTGGTAGTGCAGCTGTAACAGCAAATGGTCCATCTTCTGCAAATTCTTATACATTTACTTTAACGTTTAGTGAATCTGTTAGTAATGCTGCTTGGAGATCTACTGGAACTAGTACTCGTACAGTAGTTCTTACAATGGCACCAGGTACAAGTCAAAATGTTACTGCATACCTTGATACTAGTTCTTCATATAAAATTTCAGGTGGATTAAGTGTAAGTGATAACTCAAGTAATATATCAGTTACTACTGTAGGAACCACAGAAGAAGTAGGTGTTATTACTGCCGCTGTATCAATGCCATCAGGTACTAAGCAAAACTTATCAGGTACTGTTAGTGTTAGTGGTAGTACTATAATAAAACAAGCTAGTTTAACAGTTAATTATATAGATAATGTTACAGGCGCTTATATCGCACGCGAAGGTTCTGTTTCCTCTGGTAGTGGTACTGGTTTAATTACTCAACAAGTATTTACAGGTCCGATTGGTTCTACAGGAACAGAATGGAATGCAATTATAGCAGAATCAGGTCGTCAATACCCTGTTGTATCAAGTATCTCAGAATCTAGTGCATATATTACAAGTGGTACAGGAGCAGGTACATCTAATGCTACATGGGCTGATTGGAAATTCAATTGGCAAATTCCACCAACTAACCAAACTGCGAATATTACAGTAAATGGATCAGCCATAATAACACCAACAACTGTTGCAACAACACGAGCAACAACACAAGGTATTCAATATTATTACTATAACGTAGAAGATTGTGGTGGAAATCAGTATATAGCTAGAGCCACATATTCATCACCTAGATTTACGTATCATGACGAAGGTTTAGTTCCTTATGACTTTGGACAGGGTCCAGTAATGATTGTCAATGAAACTGCTTCTAAATCCTATGACATGACTCTAATGGGTCCAACTCAGGAAAATTGTGAAGGTGGTGGTTATATTTCTCCAGGTCCTAGCCCAGGTGGCGGAGGCGGCGGAGGCGGCGGCGACAACGACAACGAGCTAAGAGAACCAGGCGGTGCCGATAGAATCGCAGAGTAAAGATAAACTTTTTTTAAGACATATATATAATTAGTAGTTAATTTAAACATTATACTAAACTAATATTATATATGGAAGACAACATTCAGATACCTAAAATTATACATCAAATTTGGGTTGGTGAAAAGGAGATGCCTGCACACTGCAAGCAATTTGTTCAATCAATGAAAGATCTGCATCCGGATTGGGAACATCATTTATGGGGAAATGAACTTTTCACAGAAATTTACAAAGACGATCCCTACTTACAAAATTACATTACTGATCCAGAACTTTACAAATGGGCATTTATTTCTGATAGAATAAGAATGCTACTTTTAAGAGATTATGGAGGTATTTACTGTGATGTAGACGCTAAGCCAATTAGATCTTTTGATTTAATTAGAAATCAACTAGGACCCAAACACACTTTTATGTCAGGTCTAAAACCTTCTCAAAATAATAATACATTAGTAGACTGTACAGTATATGGTGCTGCTCCTGATGCTAGAATTATTCATGAATGTTTAGCTTGTTACGATAGAATTACTTGGGCACATGGTTGTAAAACTTTCTCTGATAAGATCATTCAAAAGATGGAACCGGACGTTGCACTTTTCGGATACGAGTATTTTTACAATTGGGAAATTAACGAAAAAACTATCGTACTACATGATGTTTTACAGACCAGACTTTTCTCTTGGGTTAAGCCAGAAGATAGAGATGCTGGAGCTGTAGATTGGTAGGCTACCAGAGCTAAGTGGACAACCACTGGGCCACTATCTATTGAAAAATAGGTAAATATATATAAAAAATAAGCAGTCCCTTAGGATTAAAATTTATGAAAGACGTCATTTACGTATGTGCTCAACCAGCAACTCATTATTATGCATGGCAAGTCGATGCTATGCTACTTTCTTTCAAAGAAAATGGCGGCATGCCTCTGGAAAATATACATATCGTCTGTGCATTACTAACTGACAATGAACCTCATTCTTGGTTTGTAAAAGTACAGAAAAAATGGGAAGCTCAAGGAGTAATCTTTGCTTATTATGATGATACTCGACCAAATAAGAGATACGTCTCATCAATTAGACCTCATATTTTAGAAAAGCACTGGAAGGCTTACCCCTGGTTAGAAACTAAGACTATAATGTATCATGATTGTGATATTGCACTTTTCAAACCAATGCCATTAGAAGATAAAATTGGTCCAGGTTTAGAGAAGACTTGCTTTCTATCTGATACAATTTGTTACATTGGAGCGGAATATATTGAGTCAAAAGGACATGGTTTACTAGAAGAAATGTGCGAAATTGCTGGATTACAGCCAAATTTTGTTAGATTACGCGAATCTGAGTCAGGTGGAGCGCAATATTTCTTAAAACCAGGCCTAGACGCGAAGTTTTGGGCAGAAACCTATGAGCTGGGTGAAGAATTGTTTAGTAAAATCACAGATAGAGTACAAGAAATACAGAGAGAGGATCCAGATTGGCATTCTTTACAGATTTGGTGTGCAGATATGTGGGCAATACTTTGGATGCTTTGGAAGAGAGGTTACTCAACTCCATGTTCAAAAGACCTAGATTTCACTTGGGCTACTTTTGAATGGAAACACGATCACTCAATTTATCATAATGCTGGTATTGTAGAAGAGAATATAGATGATAATGGGTTTGTACATCCATTCTATAAGGCATACTATATGAATAGATCTCCAATTCTGGCTCCAAAGCCGGATAAAAAGTGGGTTTCAAGCTGGTATTACAATTTAATAAGAAGAGCTTGGGAACAAACTGCCGACGTAGATAAATCTATAACAGGGTTAACTGTATTAACTCTAACTTGGGAGAGAAAAGAGCTTTTAGAAGAGGCAATCCACTCGTTTATATTACAAGATGACCCAAAAGCAGAAATGTTAATTATTAATGACGATCCAGAAGTAACATACCAAATTGATAAAGAGTATGAAGATAAAGGTGTTAAAATAATTAATGTTAGACAGAAGTTTAAAACCTTTATGGATAAATTAAGGTTTGGATTTGAACAATCAAGATGGGATTATGTATATAGACTTGATGATGACGATCTACTAGATGAATGGGCACTCTATAAAGTAAGAAAGGAGATTGACCAGAATCCAGGGTTTGATATTTACAGAGCTAGTAACCACTGGTTTGTTCACATGGCAGATCCTAAACAGACTGGTGTAAGTGGAGGTGTTAACAACGGTAATACTTTTAGAAAGCACTTTGCACTTAATATGGATTGGGCAAATGCACCAGAACCACCAGGAGAAGATCAATGGTATTTCAATAGACAGATGGCAAGACATTATGAATGGGCAGGAGCTACTATGTTATACAGATGGGCGAGCGCGCACTATCACTTAACTAATAAACCTATAGCAAGTTCTATTCATGAAAATCAAGAACAGTATCATAAGAAGGAAAAGGGAACAGGTATACAAAAGCTAAATCCACATTGGAGAGAGGATTGGTTTAAACACAGAATAGGACAACTAAAACCAATTAAGTAATGCAAAAACTATGGCACATATCAGAAATTGAACCTACAGATCAGAATATCTTTTTCTATTGGGATGGAGAGCCTATTAAATCAGACTATAATAGATGGGTACAGGCCAGAGATGCAATTGCTTCTACATTACACTTTAATTTAGACAGACCAGTTTGGTTAATCTCTAACTGTGAAGAGCCAGAAGATTGGCCTAATGTTAGAGTCACTAGATGGGATGATACTCTCTACTCACCAATGCCACATGCTGAAGAATGGGCTAAACAGTATAACGCTGCAGGGCCAAGAGATAGATGTGATGTTATTCGTTTTTTACTGCTGTATAAGTACGGTGGTAGTTATGTAGATACTGATGATATTTGTCTGCAACCACTGCCTCCATTTAAAAAGAATATTGTCTCAAGATCTTACGATCCACACACTTGTCACTATGATGGTTGGCAGCCAGAAGACTGTATGCCTGGTTGGACTAGAGGTCTAGATAAGGGTTGGAATCATATCCCCTGGTTTCCACGCACAGACTGCTGGTATAACTGGCAACCAGAGCACCAGTTAGTCCTCAATATTATTAAGAGAGGTGCGCAATCACCTAAAACCGGTATTAACACAATCTACTCATTTGCAAACAATAAGAAGCTCAGTTGGCAATCACTTATTCTACTAGAATGTAAGGCACAATTGGCTAATCATAATAAGACATGGGAGTCACAATTAACCCTGCTCTACTTACCAGAATCTCATGTAGCTAGATGTTCTACTTGGGATCTAGGCAAGCATGGAGGTGAGCTACATGCTATTTGGCCCGAAGGCCAGGGCGAATGGGGTAGGCAACTCTACACTAAAGAGCAAGCCGATCTATTTCTAAAAAAGGCGTATGGCCTCTGGCCGAACATGTCACATCTATGGCTACATGATAAGCATGAGGACATTAGTCCGGAATGGGACCCGCGCGCACCACAGCAACCACAACAATTAATGTCTACTCATATAATAAGAGCAATAAGACAAGA